>Ga0308165_1001732_pt1 | contig 29114 bp, 26 predicted proteins | sample PhyWR2_FD_201032 | JGI IMG/M metagenome (GOLD analysis project Ga0308165, IMG submission 201032) | Phyllosphere microbial communities from UC Gill Tract Community Farm, Albany, California, United States - DLSLW.R2 | ecosystem: Host-associated > Plants > Phyllosphere > Unclassified | place: USA... | reverse complement strand
ACGTACTGGCAGACGCAGTTAAAGTGACCCTGGGCCCGAAAGGCCGTAACGTGGTTCTGGACAAATCCTTCGGCGCGCCGACCATCACTAAAGATGGCGTTTCCGTAGCGCGTGAAATCGAGCTGGAAGACAAGTTCGAAAACATGGGTGCCCAGATGGTGAAAGAAGTTGCCTCTAAAGCGAACGACGCTGCAGGCGACGGCACCACCACGGCAACTGTACTGGCGCAGGCGATCATCGCTGAAGGCCTGAAAGCGGTTGCTGCGGGTATGAACCCAATGGATCTGAAACGCGGCATCGACAAAGCGGTTATCGCGGCTGTTGAAGAGCTGAAAGCGCTGTCCGTACCGTGCTCTGACTCTAAAGCCATTGCTCAGGTTGGTACTATCTCTGCGAACTCCGACGAGACCGTGGGTAAACTGATCGCAGAAGCGATGGACAAAGTAGGTAAAGAAGGCGTAATCACCGTTGAAGACGGTACCGGTCTGGAAGACGAGCTGGACGTGGTTGAAGGTATGCAGTTCGACCGTGGCTACCTGTCCCCGTACTTCATCAACAAGCCAGAAACTGGCGCTGTTGAGCTGGAAAGCCCGTTCATCCTGCTGGCTGACAAAAAAATCTCCAACATCCGCGAAATGCTGCCTGTTCTGGAAGCCGTTGCGAAAGCAGGCAAACCACTGGTTATCATCGCTGAAGATGTTGAAGGCGAAGCGCTGGCGACCCTGGTGGTTAACACCATGCGCGGCATCGTGAAAGTGGCTGCGGTTAAAGCACCTGGCTTCGGCGACCGTCGTAAAGCCATGCTGCAGGACATCGCAACCCTGACTGGCGGTACCGTTATCTCTGAAGAGATCGGTATGGAGCTGGAAAAAGCGACGCTGGAAGATATGGGTCAGGCGAAGCGCGTTCTCATCAACAAAGACACCACCACCATCATTGATGGCGTGGGTGAAGAAGTGGCCATTCAGGGCCGTGTCACTCAGATCCGTAAGCAGATCGAAGAAGCGACCTCTGATTACGACCGCGAAAAACTGCAGGAACGCGTAGCGAAACTGGCTGGCGGCGTTGCAGTTATCAAAGTCGGTGCAGCTACCGAAGTTGAAATGAAAGAGAAGAAAGCACGCGTTGACGATGCTCTGCACGCGACCCGTGCAGCAGTAGAAGAAGGTGTGGTTGCAGGTGGTGGCGTCGCGCTGATTCGCGTGGCATCTAAACTGAGCGAACTGCGTGGCCAGAACGAAGATCAGAACGTGGGTATCAAAGTTGCGCTGCGCGCAATGGAAGCTCCACTGCGTCAGATCGTTCTGAACTGCGGCGAAGAACCGTCTGTAGTCGCTAACACCGTAAAAGCGGGCGACGGCAACTACGGTTACAACGCAGCAACCGAAGAATACGGCAACATGATCGATATGGGTATCCTGGACCCAACTAAAGTGACCCGTTCTGCTCTGCAGTACGCGGCATCTGTTGCTGGTCTGATGATCACCACCGAGTGCATGGTAACCGACCTGCCTAAAGGCGATGCTCCTGATTTAGGCGCAGGCGGCATGGGCGGTATGGGTGGAATGGGCGGCATGATGTAATCATGTTGTTCTGCACCTCGCAGAAATGAACAAACCCCCGGTCAGAAATGATCGGGGGTTTTTCTTTTGGTCATCTTTTTAGTATAAGGTTTACACAGGGGCAGCAGTTGCCCAGCTTATTGAAAACGAGGAATAACATGCGCGTAAAGGTCTGTGCAGGGATTGTAGGGGCAGCATTGCTGCTGGCGGGTTGTAGCTCCAGCAATGAGCTGTCCGCTGGTGGGCAAAGTGTTCGCTTTGTGGAAGATAAGCCGGGGAGCGAGTGTCAGCTGGTGGGAACAGCAACAGGTAAGCAAAGCAACTGGCTGTCTGGCCAGCATGGCGAAGAGGGCGGCTCAATGCGTGGTGCGGCGAATGCGCTTCGTAACCAGGCCGCTGAAATGGGCGGTAATGTGATTTATGGCGTAAGTAGCCCGACGCAGGGAATGTTGTCGAGCTTTATGCCGACGGCCAGCGAAATGATTGGCCAGGTTTATAAATGTCCTAATTGATGTTGCTGCGGGTTATCCCTCTCCATCTGGAGAGGGGAACCCGGGCAAACGGTTAGAAGAGGGATTACCGTTTTTTCTACATCCTTGTAGATGCCCAAATCACTGCGCGTTCAGCTTCGCCTGAATATCAACGCAAAAAGCATGCAGCGGGCGGAGACACTCTTCCATGGTCAGTATTTTATCGGGCTGGGCCGGGATCACCGTACTGAATATCTGGCACAGTGTGTATTTTTCCCGCAGCGTTTTCAGCCCGGTGTTCAACAAGGCAATCTTCTGGACGATGTTCTTCTCTTCTTCGGAATGATGTGCGGCATTGGTTTTAACGATGATCCCGGACAGCACCTTTTTACCTTCTTCCGTTTCGAAACAGTAAAGCACCCCAAGATGGTGGGAGAATAAGCGTTGCTTCCAACCCTCATGCAATATCTGCTGGTAATCCATTTTATTGAGATCGGAAAGGTCGACGTTATACAGCACGATAAAATCGAGAAGCGCAGCAACTTGCTGGAATGCCTCTTCATCCCCTGTGGCTTTAAGCGACTGGAGAACTGCCGTCATCAAAAACTCAGCGTGCATGTCATCGATATGCAGGTTGGCGACCTGTTCATCTTGCTGGATGGCGGTAAGCGCAAAGTTACCCTCTTTTGCCTTTAAGACCAGCGTCATAATTCGCTTATTGGGATCCGGCTGGTTAACTTCGGCCATCTCAAATTGTGGAACATTCTTGACCAGTGCCTCATTAGCCGCGACCAGTTTTTCCTTATAGCTGTCACCCTGTTCGGCAACACGATGTGCAACGATACCCATCCGATTTTGTAAAGCCATAAGCAGATCTAAAACGATCGGGGCCTGAAGATAATAGGTTTCAAACTGATGGTCCGGTGTTTCTACTTTCAGTGCTAACGCCATAAAACGCTCTTCATATTTTATAGCGGCGGTATTAAACCCTATGATTGCTTTGGACATTCGGAGCTCCTTTCCTGTTGTCAGTGACTTAAACGCGTGCGTGAAGTTTAGATAAATCAATAACCCGATCGGCCGAGGCGATTGTCGATGGACGATGCGCAACGATGATACGAGTAATGCTCAAATCTGAAATTGACTGGTTAATATAAGACTCATTATTTAAATCCAGATGGCTGGTCGCCTCATCCATAAACAGAATGCTGGGTTTACGGTAAAGCGCACGGGCGATAAGTAAACGCTGTTTTTGCCCACCTGAAATACCTAATCCTAATTCGCCAACAATGGTTTCATAACCCATCGGCATTTTCATGATTTCATCATGAATGTTGCAATGCTTCGAACATTCAATAATAAAGTCCTGATCGGCATTGTCTTCAAAACCGCTGATGTTATCTGCAATAGAGCCCGAGAAGAGTCGGTCTTCCTGCAATACGCAGGCGGTGCTCATACGGTAATTATTTAAGCCGATTTTGGTAATATCCAGATTGTCCGCCAGGACATCCCCGCTGGTCGGAGACAATAATCCGCACATGATTTTTAGCAGGGTCGTCTTACCTACCCCGGAAGGGCCAACCAGCGCAACGGACTCTCCGGGCTCAACGGTAAGATTGAAATTGGATAAAATAGGCTGAACAAAGGGGTCGTACTGATAGGTCAGATTTTTTACCTCAAGGGTAACGCCTTTATTCTCTTCAAACAGTCTGCGGGCAGGCATCTCTTTTTCTGGTTCGCTAAAGACGATCTCAGACAGACGCTCGTTATGTAAGGAGAGCATGCGCAGCTGCATCACTAAGTCAATCAGGCTGGAGGCACGCTGGGAGAACTGCCCCCGGTAGGCGTTGAAGGCCATAAACATACCCAGCGTCATATTGTTATCGATAACCATAATTGCGCCAAGCCACAGGACGACAACCTGATCGATCGAGGATATAAATGTATTAATCCCACCGAACATCATGTCGAATCGCGACTGCTTGATACCAGCATTACAGGCTTCAATATTAATGTTCAGCCAATGCTGTGAACGGCGTTCTTTTAAATTAAGCGCCTTGATCGTGGAGATCCCATATAACGACTCCATAAAATGCGAGCTGGAACGCGCCCCTTTGATCACCTGCTCTTCGGATACCCGGCGATAGAAGCTATAGGTGGCGAGACGCATGATGGCGTAGCACAGCGTAAAGCCAACAACGACCCAGACTAACCAGCCGCCATATAGCGTCAACATGACGAGCAAGCCCACGGTCATAATCGAGTCGATCACGCCCGAGACGATGCTGTTCGTAAAGGTTGAACGAATGGTGTCCAGAGACGAGAAGCGAGACTGGATATCCCCCAAATGACGTTTTTCAAAAAATGACAGCGGCAGGCTCGTCAGATGGTCAAAGAGGGTGGTTTTCCATTGAATATTCGTCAGCGTATTGAGCGTGAGTGATGTCCACGCGCGCAGCATACTGATGAAGGTTTTGAATAACGTAAAGAAGACAAGCCCGATGCAAATAACGGATAACAGGCTTTGATCGTGCGCCATGATGACATGGTCCGTTACCAGCTGCGTACCCACCGGCAGCAACAGGCCGATGGCTTCGACCACTACGGAAAAGGCGAAGATCTTAAGCAGAACGCTTTTCAGGCCAACAATGTTGCGCATTAAATCTAACAGGCGTAAGCGCGATTTTGCTTTTTCCTGCTGGAAATTATGCTCTGGCCAAAGCTCCAGCGCGACACCCGTAAAGTTGTTGGACATCTCCTGCATGCCAATAATGCGTTTACCTAAGGCAGGGTCGTGAACAACAAAACTGGCGCGGCGGATCTTGGTTAAAACGACATAGTGATTCATACCCCAGTGGAGCACGCAGGGTAATTTGAGCTGCTTAATTTCGTCCAGATCAAGGGAGAGCGCACGGCTTTTCAGCCCGGCATTCTCAGCGGTTTTACTTAGCGAGAGCAGTGATACTCCCTGTGTTGGGCTGCCATAGCGCTGGCGAAAATTAAACAGGTCGATATCAAGGCCGTAAAAACCACACACCATCGCCAGGCAGGCAATACCGCACTCTGCGGCTTCAGACTGCAGAATAACGGGCGTTTTCTTACGTAATGAAAAATTAACCTTTGAGATTATGGTTTCAAATATTGCTTTATTCATGAACAGGACCACTCACACTCTGCGAAATCTTATAAAAAGGTGTAAACATCCACATATAAAGTGGACGATTTTCGAGGAACACAACGGCCTCGGCTTTTAACCCATTAGACAACGTGAGGGTCTTATCTTTATAGTTGAAAGACTTATGGTTTATTTTTACGATCGCTTTATAAAGCGCCAGCTCCTGCTGGTTGGTACCATTAGTGACGTTGGTATATTCAGACATCTCCTGCCGTGATGCTGGGACCGACGATATTGACAGCACTTCCCCCGGGAACTGACCAAATTTGTCCGCCGGGAAGGCATCGTAACGGATATTAATGGTGTCGCCAGGCTTAACATACGGCACGCTGTTATTTGGTAACCAAAGGATCAGAAAATACTCAACATTACCCGTTGGCTTTATCTGTGCCAGGCTACTGCCTTTGTCAATCATCTGACCTTTTGTTACCGCAAGTGATTCTACTCTGCCGTCAGTGGTTGCTTTTATAATGGCATTGCCATTTGCATCAGATTCAACTAGCTGATTTTTATAGTCGTTTATCTGGTTATTTTGTGCAGATATTTGGTTGTCAAAATCGGCCGCCTTAGTGACTTTATCGCTATTTAGCTGCGTGATCTGACCTTCCAGCTGCATTTTCTGGCTAATAAGAGACTGATATGCACTTTGCTGCTGGAAATACAATGAGTGCTGATAGTTGTACTGATCTTTAGTAATCAAGCCATCAGTAAGGTACTTATCATAGCTGGACAGGTTTTCACGCATCTTTTTCAAACCGGTCTGCGTGTTGGACAGCATGCGGCCCGTCTCCTGCAATGAGTCGGCGGCATTTTTTAGCTGTAATTTTAAGGCGCTGAGCGTTTCAGTCTTACTGTTGGCCAACTTACTAATGATCTCGTTGGCATTGACTATTTTTTCGTTGATGACTTCTGCTTGCGCTACGCTTACGTTGCCGCTGGTGGTATTCCTGGAAACGTCAATTTCATACAGCGTCTGGCCTTTTGTAACAGCATCACCCACCTTGACGTGCTGTTTGACAATAAACCCCTGCTGAGGTGCAAAAACGTTAACAGAGTGCGGGAGGGTAATCACTTCTCCGCGAACGTTAATTCGCTGAGTAAATGTACAATAAATTAATGATAATACGAGGGCGAGCAGAAAAAGGAGTGACAAAGAAGTAACAAGCCATGCCGGCATACCTGCCAGCAATAACGCCTTTCCCTTCCAATGAAACTTCTTATATTCTATCGCTTCCTTGCGATAAATATTATTGGCCATGTTGTTAACTTTTTAGTCGGTGAGTAAAAAAAGGTCCGGAACCGGACCTTTATTTTTAATTCATTTTGAAGTAGCAATGAATATATTAGTTGCCCCAAGGGACAAAAGTTCCTGCGATAGCGCCTTGTACGCCATCGAGACCTAATTGGATAGTGTCTTCCCAACCAATTGCTGCCCCCATAACCACACCCATGGTTGCACCTACTGCAAGGCCCCAAAACATCCCTACCAGGTTACCAAGCATACCGAAGCCGATAATACCGCCATTTGCGCCTGATTGGGTCCCGCCAATCAAGGTACCCGTAGCACCTATCAGGACACCTAAAACAGTAGCTGAAGCAACGGCTTCAACTGAATTACTTACCAGGCTTAATGCAGCAGATGAAAATGATGAGAAATCCCATGAATAGCCGCCAGAAATAGATTCCATTTCGAAGGTGTTTAATTGTTTCATTTCATTTCCTTGAAATTACTGATTGGAGTCGAGCTGTGCCCGCCAGTAACGTATTGATAATATCCCCTAATTACAATATTAAGATACTTAGATTTTCTTAATGTTGTATGTCAGAATATTTACGTGGTTGTGTATAAGGTGAGTTATGAATGGATCTCACCTAGATGACTATCAATATAGGTGACCAAAGGCATCTTATATACGATAGCCTATTACGCATTCATTAAAGCAATTCAGTGAGCTCGAGGGGAACTCGGCTCACTGATTTTTATAAAATTAATGGCTCCACGGAACGAAGGTTCCGGCGATAGCACTTTGCGCCATTTCGACAGCGGTGGTAATTGTGGTATCCCAGCCTACAGCTGCAGCGCCCACAGCACCACCGATGGCGCCCATACCAAGACCCCAGAACATCCCGACCAGGTTACCAAACATACCGAAGCCGAGAATACCGCCGTTTGCGCCAGATTGAGTACCACCGATCAGCGTACCAATCGCGCCAGTAATAATGCCACCAACAACTGCTGAACCAATTGCTTCAACAGAGTTGCTCACCAGCGTTTGTAACCCTGCACCAACGGAAGAGAAATCCCAGTTATAACCACCAGAAATGGCTTCCATCTCGAAAACAGTTAATTGTTTCATTGTACTTTCCTTGTGTTTAATAGAATGTCGCTTAACTGCGACGAGGCGTAATATATTATTATTTCTTGGAGTTTGCAACGTGGATATAAATTAGATTTACTTACATTGTGTTTGTTGTATATAAATATATATAGTGCATATATCTATATAGAGAGTTATTCGCCCCGCCAATGAAGCGATTGCGCGTTGTATTTATCGTTCATTAATAAAGGCAATCCTTTTTGCAGGGTAAAGGATTGCCAGTGTCTATTCCTTGAATTTATCATTCTTCCTGAATGATAACTTCAATCATTGCTTTTACTTTACCTGCGGTCACATCAGCGCTACTTGAGCTGGAACGATAGTAATCGGCAGAGAAGGTAAACGTTTCCGATTCTGTCACTTTATTAAAACCATAGCTCTCACTGTCGAAGAATACGATTGGCTTATTACCGATTTTGAAAATGACATCCACATTATTTGCTGCCGTCGCGCCCGTAATCATGTTATCTATGATTCCGTTCCCCGAGGCGCTGGTCCCACCCACCGGGTTAAACCAATACTTAACGCTGTTTCCGACTGATTCAGACGGACACGTTAAATTCATGGTGATATCCCTCTTGGCAGATGTTGTGCCTCCCTGGGTTACATTCATCAACTCTTTTTTATCAATCGTTTTCAGCGTCACCTGACTCGAACCCGCAACCGAAAGATCGCATGACGTTGATTTATAAGTAAGTCTGCTAAAGTTTAACGTTATGCTAAGCAGTAAGCGTTCGGCTGCGCTTGGGTTAGTTGCAAGGTTACCCGCAGAAAAACTCACCACGGGTGAATTTGCTGATCCTGTGCCAATTACTGCAGCAGTTTTGACAAGCCATACCGTTATTAACTTATTGCTACCGTCATAGTCATCAACCGGAACGACGGTGGAGCCTTCTTTTGCTGGAATGACATTCCCGGCCTTACTTAACACGAGGTCTGAAATCTGAAAACCCAAGCCCTCGATCCCTGTTTCATAAACGGGATAACCGCGAATACCCGTGACACCCGGCACCTCATTGGCCCCTACATCAATAATGTACTGATCATCAAATATTTTACTGCATTCGAAGGTTTTGTAGGATCCTACGCCGTAACCCTTGCTGTATAAAACGGTTCCGACAGGGATTGATGGATCGGACAACACTTTTGCTGAAATATTAAATGTTTTTAAACCCCGGGTACCACTGTATTCACACTTTGCTGCCGCATCGAAGCAAAACAAGAATGCGACCATAATAAGTAAAAAGTTTCTCATCATCCAAATCCTTATGTCAGTTAGCGACAAACAGCTTCTGTTTGATTCACTGTACTGGCGTCTTTTTCCCTTACTGGTAATGTGTAAGCGGCTTTACATTGCTGTTTTGAATCGGCTCCCCATTTAACCTGTAATTCACCGGTGGCTTTTAAACCTGTTAAATAGACAAGGCCTGCGTCACTGACAATGCTGGCTTGTGCTTCAGGTGCATTGGCGGAAACAACCATGGCACCAAACGGGACATCTTTGCCGGTTATTGTCTTCAGGTGGACGAGGGCTCTCTGCCCAATGCTACCAGCATAGTCGGCACGTACAATCGCCCCGCGTGTCGGGACAACCGGATGGTTGGTATTCGGCAGTTCCATATCATCTCCCAGCGTCGTGCTATCCAGTGTAATATCAGTACGGCGATATGGCGTCACATAAGGCAGAACGGCATAGCCGCGGTAATCGGTATAAACCGTCGAATCGTTCGTGACCCGCACGTTATCCAGATTTGGCGCTTTTATAAGTACCGCCGCATCACTGATTTCCTGGCCAAGCGTAATACCATCGGAATGCGCAAGAATGCTACCACTCATGCCATAGTCAAAGCGGCTGCTGTCCCGGTTGTAACTGTACCCTGCATTGACGCTGCCTTTTGAACCACGATAATTTCCGCGGAGATCGCCATTGCCATACTCGCGGTTGCTGTAGCCCTGCTGGATACTCCAGTCGAGGTTGTTGTCTTCCAGTGCGACGCCGCCCAGTGAGACATACTGATCGGTTGAACCTGGCCGGCTATCGGTCATCTGATAGCTGGTGTAAGTGCCCGGCAGCCAGTTGCTTAATGGAACGGTAATGGTCATGGTGAAACGATGATCGTCCTGAGCTTCACGATCGGAACTGCTGCTTTTCCAGGTATAACGGTTATAGCTGTAGCCGAGATAGTAGTTGATACTTCTCCAGCCACCGTTATAGCCCACGCTCAAGGATTTATTGGTTCTATTGTTGCCCCAGTAATCTTCAAAAATCCCGCTTATTGATAAGCTCCCCAAATCAGCGCCAAGGCTCTGGTTTACGGTTAAGTTGGTTCGGTTTTTCAGGGAGCGCGACGAAGCGTAACCATTATCGTCATTGTAGGTATCAAGTACTTCAGTCAGCGTGTTAAAGCCGCGCGTTGAATAACGGTAACCTGCGATAGTTATATTGGTACCTGTTTGCAGGATGTTTTTACCGTAGCGGATACGCCATGACTGACCCGAGGTTTTATCCGTGTCGCGTTTCTTAGACCATGCCTGAGTGACGTCCACTGACGTTGCACCAAAATCACCGAGGTTATGTCCCAGACCGAGTGAAAGCGCCTGATACTTTGACGCCCCTTGAAAACCGCCATACACGGTAGAGTTACTGGAGAAACCATATGTTGCTGTAACCTGCGAGAAGGCCGTTTCATCGACACCGTCATCATAGGAACGATAGCGGCCGGAGGTCAGTTCATAATCCAGCTGGCCTTCCCTGACCATGACAGGGAGCGTGGCGAAAGGCACGATGAAGGTTTGCACCGACCCATCAGATTCTTCGACGCTTACATACAGGTCACCGCTGCCGCCACTTGGGTACATATCGGTGATTTCAAAGGCGCCGGGTGCGACAAACGTCTGATAAACCTGATAACCATTCTGTTTGATCACTACACGGGCATTGGTTTTGGCGATGCCACGAACAACGGGGGCATAGCCACGTAAGCTTTCCGGAATCATCGCGGTGTCTGTCGCAAGCTGAATCCCGGTAAAAGGTACGCTGTCAAAAACGCTGGAAAGAGAAGAACTCTCCCCTAAAACGAGGTTACTCTTTAAGGTGCGAATGCTACGTTGCGCATACAAATAGGCTGAATCCCACTCGCTGCCCGAATCATTGGATTTGTTCCAGGTGCTTAGATTGCGCAGGCGCCAAGGGCCAATGTTAAGCCCGGACTGTAGGTTAAGGCTGTAGTTTTCGTTGTCGGCCTTTTGATCTTCTGCACCGCTGAACTGATAGTTCATAAAGAGTGCATTGATGCCTTCATCAAATTCATCAGGCGATATATAGCCCTGCGCCACAGGAGAAAGTGCGGCCTGTGGGATAGAGATATCCAGTCGCTGTGAGCTGAAGTTAAACAATATCGTTGAGTCAGGAATTATCTCTATATTCGCACATCCTTGGGCATCTTCTTTTAAATCAGGAAAAGCGGAAACACGAACGCCGTACTCTGCAAGGGCCTTCATCGTAAAGCAAGGGAGAAGCTGGCTTTCACTCCCTTCTTCTCCTGCTTTATTTTTTACAATAAAGCGGACGTTTTTTGTTTCCAGATAATTTCCATTAAAAACGACGTCCACGCGATATTCCCCAGGGGCCTGGGCGTTTTTAGTTTGATAAATTGATAAGTCAGTGACGGGGGACGCATCGCCACCATTCGCAACATTAATGAATGATGGGTCAAAGAAATCACGACCATAGGCTTTATTATTTAAACCAGAAAATAACCCAGGCATCATTGCAATAAACAATGTAGATAATTTAAATAGGCCTTTTATTTTTCTTGACATATATGCATCCCTATCAATATTATGTCCCTATTACAATGATACGGAATAGAGAGTTCCTGCTCCGCCATAATCATTAACAATTTTCCAGGTTACTTTGGATATTTTTATTGGTGACTGTAATGTCACTTCTTTATTGGAAAACGGTGAGATTGAGTTAATCTCCGATTTGATCTCTTTGTCATTCACTTTGACTGAGTTAAAGTAGAAGAAGAAAGGGGTCGGGTTTTTAATGACCAGCTTATTTCCAACTTGTTTCCACTCCAGGCTGTTGGCCTCCACGTTGACCGATTTGTCCTGCAATGCTTTGGGTCTGTATACCAGACGCATGCGATGTCTGACCGCCAGCTGCACGGTATTATTATTAACGTAAGTGCTATCAGAAGGTGGAATCGCCATCATGTTAAAGAAGTACGTGGATTCCCGATCTGCCGGCGCTTTAAGATCTGCCGTGGCAAACAGACGCACGGTATTTTTTTGCTTAGCTTCAAGGCGAAAAAGTGGGGGCGTCGCCATAAAATAAGGTGGTTGACCTGATGGTGCTTCGATCCATGATTTAACAAGATAAGGAATATCATCTTTGTTTTCTATTTGTGCAGAAATCTCACGCGAGCCTTCTTTATAAAGATAACGCGTGGATTCAATCACGACACCAGCATGCGCAGTGACGCTCAATGCAGTCAGGCAAGCGACCGTAACATTTAAAAAACATTTAAGCATAGTCATTTCTCGATATAATCTTAAAATAAGGGCCTGTTGTAATAGCAGGCCCTGACTCTAAAGATTACGCAGAAGGAGTAGTGGTGTAATCGATAGTAAAGGTTGCAACACCTTTAACTGGACCTTCGGTAACTGCGGTGGTGCCGTCAACTTTTACATAGCCAGCAACATATTTCAGCTGGGTAGTTTTAGTTGGGCTATAGGCTTCAGCCATTGAGCTGCCATCAAACGCGATGCGTGCAGAGTTAGCCTTTTTCATGATGCCGATACCAATACCAGCAGCGCCATCTTCTGCAGTGTTATCCAGGATGGTAGCGTCAGTGCTGGTTGTGCCCATTACGGATACAGTCAGGCCATTAACGTTAGTTGCGCCATCGGCACAGTTGGCAACGTCGTAACCGAATTCAGATGTTTTGAACAGGGTGTTAACAGCGTTAGCATTGGCTTCAGAAGTTGTTACGGTGCTCAGACGAACAATACCGTTGTTCATGGTACCAGTAGGAGTCACTTCGCAAGAGTTAGCAGCATCAGAAACTTCACCCAGAATAGTCACTTCAGCGGTGTTAATTGCCAGAGCCTGAGCGCTCAGAACGGCTGATGCAGCCACCATTACAGCTAAAATAGTTTTTTTCATTTTCTAAATCCATATTAAAGTAAAATTCACTTTCATCCTGAATAGATACCAGTTTCGGCTGCTAATGCTAAATAGTCATTAATGCTGTGAGTATAACTATTACACCTTCTACTCACACTCCGCCGTCCTGGCTCTACTTCCCTCTAGCCCATTTACGTATGGCTTATGCATGTAGTCGATAAACCATGCCGGAAACAAACTGAGCATAATTTAAATAAGTCGGGTTTAAAGTGCATGTGAAGTTTCCTTGTTTTTACTGAATTTTGATTTCATACAGTTTTAGGGAGTTATCTGCTTTTTTGGAATGAGCATTCTGACTATGCTAAATACCTTTCATTAATCTAAATCAATGTGATAGTCTGTTTTTTAAACATGAAGTAAAGATTGTTGATGATTAGCACCTGGTTTGTAACTCATTGCGGTATAAGGATATTTTTTCGCATGCATATGAACTGTATCTTAGTTTGTTTTTTATTATTCAGTCAGGGAATGCTGAGGTCGTTATGATATTAAATAACTATATAATTAATGATGAAATAGTTTTTAAGGTAAGCTTAAATGAACTTCATCCTTTAACGGATAAAGGTGAGCGTGTGATCCTCAATGCACCCACTGCGCGCTGTCTACAGCTGCTACTGGAGAATCAGGAACAGGTCATTTCACGAGATGAATTCCTGGAGGCGGTGTGGCGGACGCGAGGCGTGGTCGTTTCACAAAACACATTCTATCAAAACATCTCCTTGCTCAGGAAATCCCTGCAACGGGCAGGACTGACGTTAGATATTATCGTTACCGTACGGCGTAAAGGATTTATTCTGGCACAAAATGTTTTGGTGACGGCAGAAGGAAGTCGTTCGGAACAGGAATCCGATCACGGATTAGATGAACCTGTTAATCAGAGTTTATTGGTAATCCACGAAAACGATAACGTTCAGCGTAATGTGGAAAGTAAACGCATAACTAATATGAAACTGCCTTTCTGGGTTTTATTTGCGTTGGTTATCCTTATTGTCGTTAATTTAATCTCATTAGTTATTACTCACCTGATATAACTCATTAATAGTCATTGCTTTTATTTAGAGCTGTACTCTCTATCAGGCGTAACGGTTTTAAACGTTGTGTTTGTCAACAATCTGCCAGAGCCCTGGCAGATTGCGTATCAACGCTGCTGTAGCCCCAAATCCAGCGGTGTCTTACTCGGCTGACCACCAATCTCACGCGCCAGTTTTGGCACCATATAGCCAGAAACCAGGGTTAATAATTCCCGCATAAGCTGACGCGCTTCTTCATCACTCACCATGAAATGTGCCGCGCCTTGAACGCGATCCAGAACATGCAGGTAATAAGGCATCACGCCGGCATCAAAAAGCGCATTACTCAGATTGGCTAACGTGCGGGCATTATCATTTACTCCGCGCAGCAGTACGCTCTGGTTGAGCAACGTAACACCCGCTGTGCGTAAAGACGACATGGCTACACGGAACGCATCGTCAATCTCATTAGCGTGATTGATATGATTAACCAGTAATATTTGCAGTGAAGAGCGTGCAAAGCGAGAAACCAGCGTGTCGGTGATGCGCGCCGGGATGACAATCGGCAAACGGCTGTGGATCCGTAAGCGCTTAATATGCGGGATGGCCTCAAGCTGCGTGATAAGCCAGTCCAGCTCGTGGTCCTTCGCCATCAGCGGATCGCCGCCGGAGAAAATAATCTCATCCAGCTCAGGATGGGCTAAAACGTAGTCCAGCGCGGCCTGCCAGTTGCGTTTATTCCCTTGGTTATCTGCATAAGGGAAATGACGACGGAAGCAGTAACGACAATTCACCGCACAGCCGCCCTTTACCAGCAGCAGCGCGCGATTGCGGTATTTATGCAGTAAACCGGGTACGACGCTATTTTGCTCTTCGAGCGGATCGGTGCTGTAGCCGGGGGCAGTGATAAACTCATCCTGCGCGGTAAGCACCTGTTTTAGGAGCGGATCGTCAGGGTTGCCTTTCTCCATGCGTGCCACGAACGCACGCGGTACACGTAGCGCAAACAGGCGTTTGGCGTCACGTCCGGCAAGGAGCTTTTCATCAGCGTCTACATTTAACAGACGAAGCAGTTCATCCGGGCTGGTTATTACATCTGCAAGTTGCAATAACCAATCTTCTCTGGATGGGGTGTTTAGGGTTACAATATGCGCCATTTTGTGGCTTAGCTACCAGTTAACAATTTCAGAGGGCCTATAGCAACGATTTTCGTGCCGGTCTTAAAATCATGATGGATGGCGAACCGTACGCGGTTGAAGCCAGTGAATTCGTGAAACCAGGGAAAGGTCAGGCTTTTGCACGCGTTAAGCTGCGCCGCCTGCTGACCGGTACCCGTGTAGAGAAAACCTTCAAATCCACCGACTCCGCTGAAGGCGCAGACGTTGTAGATATGAACCTGACTTATCTCTATAACGACGGCGAGTTCTACCATTTCATGAACAACTCCACTTTTGAACAGCTGTCAGCTGATGAGAAAGCGGTTGGTGAGAGTGCTAAATGGCTGCTGGATCAGGCCGAGTGCATCGTGACCCTGTGGAACGGCCAGCCTATCACCGTTACCCCACCGAACTTCGTTGAGCTGGAAATCGTTGAAACCGATCCAGGTCTGAAAGGTGATACCGCAGGTACGGGCGGTAAGCCTGCTAAGCTGTCTACTGGTGCAGTGGTTAAAGTTCCGCTGTTCGTTCAGACCGGCGAAGTTATCAAAGTTGATACCCGCTCTGGCGAATACGTCTCCCGCGTGAAGTAATTCACGACCGGAGGAAAGGCGCAGCCGTTTGCTGCGCCTTCTCGATACGCATTGGGGTCATGGATGATAAAGCGAACACTCAAAATTATGCTGATGGTTGTACTAACCGGTTCTTTGCTTGCGGGTTGCAACACCGCACGCGGTGTCGGGGAAGACATTAAAGACCTGGGCCATGCCATTTCTCACGCCGCCTCCTGATACTTCCTGTTTTCTTAAAAACGCTTTCTTTTCCGTCACTAGCCTGAATCCTGGCTATGCTTATGTGGCTATACACCCATAATTTTGGCTAAAAAAGGAAGAAATTATGATTAAGAAAACAATTGCAGCGATCTTTTCTGTCCTCGTGCTTTCATCAGTGTTAACTGCCTGTAATACCACCCGTGGCGTTGGTCAGGATATCTCTGATGGCGGTAGCGCGATCTCCGGCGCGGCGACGAAAGCTCAGAATTAGTCGTGACAATGGGCGGTACGGGGCTGGATCAGTCGCCGTACCCTCAGTTTACTGACTCTGGCCGTGACAGAAACGGCGAGTATCGCGTATCCATGTGCAGTTTCATGCGGATATTACGCTTGTAGGTATACACCGTTTTCCCGTGAATACTCAGCTTGCTGGCAATCTTCTGATTGCTGGCTCCCTCCATCCAGAGTGACAACACTTTCTCTTCCTGCCGGGTCAATAAAGGCGCCACGCTGTGCGCGGGCTCGCAGGTTGACTGGGATATTAATGCGTCATTTATTATCTGCGCGAGATCCATCAGCGGGGTGTTTTTAAATAACGATGCCCAAACCGGAAATTTATCCCTTAGCGCCGACATCTCCGGCGTTTCAGCAGAATGCAGTGAAATAAAAGGGACGTTTTCACTGGCGTTCACCAGTGACGTAACAGGTGCACGGTGCTGCATTTCAGACATGAAGCCCTGCAAATCTGCGATCACCAGCGCGGGTTTCCATTGCAGGATATGCTCTCTGGCAAGGTAAAGATTATTCAGGCTCGTCACCCGTAATGCGCAAGGGAACAGCCCGGAATGATTGAGCCATGCTTCTAAACCCACCCGGGTGTAATTACATCGGTCAATCAACAGAATTTTGAACATATTTTTTTCGCAGTTGGCAAAGGGGGGTCACTTCCTGCATTCAGGAAGCATCACATAATAAGGAAGTCGGATGAGTTACAAATGCCTGAACTTCACTGCGATCTGCGCCTATTTCTTGCTTTTAATCGGCCAACTGTGAACTAAAAGAAACTCGTTGATAAAAGACTTCATGCTCTTCACAATGTGAAGTTCACCCGCCTTACAGGACGACCCGTAAGCGCTTCTCTCATCGGGGACGGCCCCAGACTGCTATTTAAGTTAAGGAGCCACGATGCCCTGGATTATTCTTTTTATTGCCGGTTTGCTTGAAGTGGTATGGGCCATCGGCCTGAAATATACTCACGGGTTTACCCGTCTAACGCCAAGTATCATCACCGTTACCGCGATGATCGTCAGTATTGTCCTGCTCTCATGGGCAATGCGATCGCTGCCGGTGGGCACGGCTTATGCCGTGTGGACGGGGATTGGCGCAGTCGGCGCTGCGATTACCGGCATTTTATTGCTGGGTGAGTCGGCGAGCCTGGCGCGTATTGCTAGCCTCGCACTGATTGTCGCCGGGATTATTGGGCTGAAGCTCAGCGCCCATTAATGAGGTTGCTCAATCCAGATGAACTTGTTGACATCAAATCCCTGACGGGTCGCAGCACTCAGTAGCTGCTGTTTGACGTCATCTGAAATCGTCGGTGTGCGGGAGAGGATCCACAGATAATCATGGTCTGGCCCGCACACCAGCGCGTGTCGATAGGCGCTGTCGAGGGCGATCACGTTATACCCGCCATAGAAAGGACCAAAGAAAGAGACTTTCAGCGCGGCGGTATTAGGGCTACCCGTAAAGTACGCTTTTCCAGTGACCTTTTGCCACATACCACGCTCCGGGTTGTAGCCCCGGTTGATGACCTGAATGCCGCCATCGCTCATGGGGCTGTAGTTTGCCGTTACCTTCTGTAAACCGCGCTCAAAGCGATGATCGAAGCGGGCAATTTCATACCAGCTCCCGAGGAATTTTTGGGCATCAAAAGGGGTGACGACGGTTACGCCCTGGGGAGGCGTCGGGGAGCTACAGGCAACAACCAGAAACGCAGCGGCAACAGCGGCGATGACAGGCAGGATGCGCATAGGAGTTTCCTTACAGGATTTTTGTTAAGTGTAGAGCCTGCGAGGAATTTTGCTCTCCCGCCGATGAGCAGGAGAGCGAGTGTTATTACATAAAGACGACGGCAACCAGCGTGACCACGCTGAGAATGGCAGCCAGGCCGTAGAACACCCATTTACCGTTTGGAACGTGGATTTTCAGGTCATGCATCGCGTGATGCATACGGTGCAAACCACACCATAGCGGCAGCACAATCATCAGGAAGATGAATACCCGGCCAATAAAGCTATGGGCGAAAGCCAGCACCCGCTCGTAGCTCAGCGCATCGCCAGGATACAGACCCAGCGGCAGCATAATGCCCACCAGCAGAATAATGACCGGTGCGATAATGGCGCACCACATGCCGCCTGCGCCAAAGAGTCCCCAGAAAACCGGTTCGTCAGAACGTTTTGGATTTGGATTAATCATCGTGGTTTCCTTACCAGAACAGGGCTATGCCAAGAATCACCACGGTCACGACCGCAGTTACCACCCAGAGTCCTTTAATAATCGGCTCTGGCCCCAGTTTTTCGCCTTTCACGATAATATTTGCCGCTTTTGGTGCCAGCTCAAACCACGTTTTGGTGTGCAGCAATGCTGCCGCCAGCACGATGATATTGAGGATCACCACGACCGGATTTTGCAGAAATCCGACGAAGCTCGTCCAGGTTTCCGGGCCGTGTTTAAGTGCAAACAGACCATACATCAGTTCGATACTGAACCATACCGCCGGCACCGCCGTGCCTTCACGCAGCATATAGAAGCGATAAAACGGCAGATTCTTCCACCAGGTGGATGGCATCGGCCGGACATAGGCTTTGCGTTTAGTCGTCATCATGCACTCCTTAGCGTGGTTTCAGGGTGGCGATAAGAAAGTCTTTCGAACTTTCTACTTTGCCCTGTTGGATCGCGGCGGCCGGATCGACATGCTTCGGACACACTTCCGAGCAGTAGCCGACGAAGGTACAGGTCCAGACGCCGTTCTGGCCGTTAAGCTGAGCCATACGCTCTTTTTTACCCTGGTCGCGACTGTCTTCGTTATAACGATGCGCCAGGGTAATTGCTGCCGGTCCAATAAATTCCGGATTCAGACCAAACTGCGGGCAGGCGGAATAGCACAGACCGCAGTTAATGCAGCCAGAGAACTGGTGGTATTTGGCCATCTGCGCCGGGGTTTGCGTGTTCGGCCCCTGATCCGGCGTGCGCGGGTTGCCAATAATGTACGGCTTAATGGCTTCGAGGCTTTCGATAAAGTGGGTCATATCGACCACCAGATCGCGCTCAATCGGGAAGTTCGCCAGGGCTTCAACCTTCATCCCTTTCGGGTACTCGCGCAGGAAGGTTTTACAGGCCAGTTTAGGTACCTTATTGACCATCATGCCGCAGGAACCGCAGATTGCCATCCGGCAGGACCAGCGGTAGCTCAGGTCCGGTGCCAGATTGTCTTTGATGTAGCCGAGCGCATCCAGCAAGGAGGTTTGCTCATCATAAGGCACATCATAGAAAGTGCTGTGCGGTGCGCTGTCGACTTCCGGGTTGTAGCGCACCACTTCTACTTTCAGGTTTTGCATCTCAGCCATGGGTCGTCTCCTTCTTCTCGGCTGCTTCCGCTTCTGCACCGTATACGCGTTTAGCCGGTGCCAGCGTGGTGATTTTCACGTCGCTGTAGTCCAGACGAGTGGAACCATCCGCGTCGCGATATGCGAGGGTATGCTTGAGGAAGTTGACGTCATCGCGCTCCGTGCAGCCTTCGTCCAGTCGCTGATGCGCGCCGCGCGACTCTTTACGCGCCAGAGCGGAGTGCGCCATACATTCGGCCACGTTCAGGCCATGACCCAGCTCAATGGTGTAGAGCAGGTCGGTGTTGAACACGCTGGAGGTATCGGTAATGCGCACGCGTTTGAAGCGTTCCTGCAGCTCGGCCAGCTTGTCGATGGTCTTCTGCATCAGCTCCGGTGTACGGTAAATGCCGCAACCTTCCTCCATGGACAGCCCCATTTCGTCACGGATCGCCGACCACTTCTCATTGCCTTCCTGATTGACCAGCGTCTTCAGGCGCTGTTCAACATCGGCAACCTGCGCATCCAGCGCGGCGCCGTTGGCCGTGCCAGCAGTAGCGGCGCGCGCCATGGCTTGTTCACCGGCCAGACGACCAAACACCACCAGCTCAGCCAGTGAGTTCGAGCCCAGACGGTTAGCGCCATGCAGGCCGACGGAGGAGCACTCACCCACCGCAAACAGGCCTTTAATACGGGTTTCACACTGCTGATCGGTTTCAATTCCGCCCATGGTGTAGTGCGCGGTTGGGCGTACAGGAATCGACTCTTTTACCGGATCCACGCCGACATAGGCTTTGGACAGCTCGCAGATAAACGGCAGGCGCTCCAGCAGTTTCTTCTCACCCAGATGACGCAGGTCGAGATAAACCACATCGCCGCGTGGGGTAGGGACAGTGTTACCTTTGCGCCACTCATGCCAGAAGGCCTGAGATACTTTGTCGCGCGGGCCAAGTTCCATGTATTTGTTCTTCGGCTCGCCCAGCGGGGTTTCCGGGCCCATGCCGTAATCCTGCAGATAGCGATAGCCATCTTTATTGACCAGAATCCCGCCTTCACCGCGGCAGCCTTCGGTCATCAGGATGCCGGAACCCGGCAGACCGGTTGGGTGATACTGGACGAACTCCATATCGCGCAGCGGGATCCCGTGCTGCAGCGCCATGCCCATCCCGTCGCCGGTGACAATCCCGCCGTTGGTGTTATAGCGGTAAACACGCCCGGCACCGCCGGTGGCCATCACCACCGCGTTAGCGCGGATCTGAACCAGCGAACCTTCCATCATGTTCATCGCCACCAGACCGCGCGCCTGGCCGTCATCCACCAGGATATCCAGCACGAAGTGCTCGTCAAAGCGTTGGATTTGCGGGAACTGCAGCGAGGTCTGGAACAGGGTGTGGAGCATATGGAAGCCGGTCTTATCGGCAGCAAACCAGGTGCGTTCAATTTTCATGCCGCCGAAACGACGCACGTTCACGCTGCCGTCTTCACGGCGGCTCCACGGGCAACCCCACTGCTCCAGCTGGGTCATTTCCGTCGGGCAATGATGGACGAAATAATCGACGACATCCTGTTCGCACAGCCAGTCGCCACCGGCGACGGTGTCGTGAAAGTGGTAATCAAAGCTGTCATGATCCTGCGCAACGGCAGCGGATCCCCCCTCCGCGGCAACCGTATGGCTGCGCATAGGATAGACTTTTGAAATCAGGGCGATTTTAGCGTTTGGATTAGCCTGAGCGGCAGCAATTGCTGCACGTAATCCCGCTCCGCCAGCGCCAATTATGGCAAGATCGGCTTGAAAGGTTTGCACGACATTCCTCCAGATTTTTGATATTTCGCATCCCGACACTCATAGGTCGTTCACCGCCTGGGAGGCCAAATGCGAAAGGGGTTCCACTGCTCCTTTATGGGTAACGCAGTATAGCCGTAGGGAGCTTAGGGAAATTTGACGTGTTCGATTTTTTTGCGGTTATTTGGTGGTGATTATCATCACAATTGATGAATTGCCTCGTGAAATTATTAGAGGTTATAAAAGCCACGAAATTACCTGCGCAAAATTTGTCTCCGTCCGGGGTTACGCGTAGACTTCGTCCCCTTGTCTGAAATCGGAGAAATTCACATGAGCGAAACGGCCACCTGGCAGCCGAGCGCATCCATCCCCAATCTGTTAAAACGCGCAGCAATTATGGCGGAAATTCGCCGCTTTTTTGCCGATCGCGGTGTGCTTGAGGTGGAAACGCCCTGCATGAGTCAGGCGACGGTAACGGATATTCATCTGTTCCCGTTTGAAACCCGTTTTGTCGGCCCTGGTCACTCCCAGGGGATGAATCTCTACCTGATGACCAGCCCGGAATACCACATGAAGCGTCTGCTGGCCGCGGGCTGTGGGCCGGTTTACCAGCTTTGCCGAAGCTTTCGCAATGAAGAGATGGGCCGCCACCATAACCCGGAATTCACCATGCTGGAGTGGTATCGCCCGCACTATGATATGTATCGCCTGATGAATGAGGTGGACGATCTCCTGCAGCAGGTACTTGAGTGCCCGGGAGCTGAAACGCTCTCGTACCAGCAGGTTTTCCAGCGTCATCTGGAAATTGATCCGCTCTCTGCGGACAAAACTCAGCTGCGCGAAGCGGCGGCAAAGCTGGATCTCAGCAATATTGCCGATACCGAAGAAGACCGTGACACCTTGCTGCAGCTGCTCTTTGCGATGGGCGTCGAGCCGCATATCGGTAAAGACCGTCCGACCTTTGTGTACCACTTCCCGGCAAGCCAGGCGTCACTGGCGCAGATCAGCACGGAAGATCACCGCGTGGCGGAACGCTTCGAGGTTTACTTTAAAGGTATTGAGCTGGCGAATGGTTTCCACGAGCTGACCGATGCCCGTGAACAGCAGCAGCGTTTTGAGCAGGATAACCGCAAGCGTGCTGCCCGCGGCCTGCCGCAGCAGCCCGTTGACCATAATCTGCTGGGCGCGTTAAAAGCCGGTCTGCCCGATTGCTCCGGCGTGGCGCTGGGGGTTGATCGTCTGGTAATGCTGGCGCTGGGCGCTGAGCAGCTGGGCGACGTGATTGCGTTTACTGTCGATCGCGCCTGAGGATTTGCCGGGTGGCGCTGCGCTTACCCGGCCTACAAAAAGCGTAGGCCCGTGCAAGCGAAGCGCCGCCGGGCATGCCGACTTACAAACTTCCCGCCGGGCGCTTCTTCGCCCCTGACGTTAACGTTCTTCCCGTCTTACGCCCATCCAGTGTTTCCAGACGCATCTGGAACGGTGGGAATGGCAGATCGATACCGTGTTCACGGAAGCCCGCCAGGATCAGCTGGTGGATTTCGTGGCGCAGCGGCATGCGATGGCCCATTTCGGCCGCATAAATACGCAGCTCGAAAATCTGGATCCCCTGCTGGAGATCCACCAGGAACACTTCCGGCTCAGGTGTGTTGATCACCAGCGAGCAGCGCTCGGCCGCCGTATACAGGATCTGCGTCACCTCCTCGCTGTTGGCATCAGACGGCGCAGGTACGGTTAACACCACACGCGTAACGGAATCCGACAGCGACCAGTTAATAAACTGCTCGGTGATAAAGGCCTTGTTGGGAACGATGATCTCTTTGCGATCCCAGTCGCTGATGGTGGTGGCTCGGGTATTGATTTTGGTGATGCTTCCGGTCAGATCGCGAATTGTCACGGTATCGCCAATACGAATCGGTTTTTCAAACAGGATGATCAGGCCAGAGATAAAGTTGGCGAAGATCTCCTGCAAACCAAACCCAAGCCCGACACCGAGAGCGGCAACCAGCCACTGCAATTTCGACCACTCAATCCCGATCATCGAGAAGCCCACCAGCCCGCCAAGCAGCAGCAGCAGGTATTTGGTGATAGTCGTAATGGCGTACCCGGTACCCGGTGTTAAATCCAGATGCTGCAACACGGCCAGCTCCAGCAGCGCCGGGAAGTTGCGGATCAGCTGCGTGGTGATGATAAACACCAGAATAGCAATCAGCACCGCCCCGAGCGTGATCGGCTCCAGGCTCTCTACGCCCTGTACCGTCGAGGTCACGTCCCAGAGGGTGATATTTTCCAGGAAGCCAAACGCCGAGTGAATTTCAGACCACAGCACAATCACCGACAGCAGGGCGATCAGCATCAGAATAGAGCGAACCAGACGCAGGGACTGGGTACTGATGGCATCCAGATCCAGCTCGGTATCATCGACATCTACCATGCCTTCCGTGCTGAGTGAATGCGGCGGTTCTTCCTCACCGCGCGCACGCTGCGCGAGGATTTCTGCCCGGCGGTTTTTCGCCCGATCGAAGGCCAGCCGACGACGCTGAATCAGCATCCAGCGGCGAATCACGTGGTACACCACCAGCAGCAGGAACCAGATCGCCACCGAGGTTTCGAGTCGCGCCAGCAGCGCCTGTGCGGTAGCCAGATACCCGACGGCGGCCGCCAGAATCCCCGCCAGCGGGGCGCTCAGCAGTAAATTCCACAGCATGCGGTTGGCCATGTTATCGCCGCTGCCTTCTTTATCGAGATACAGCGGGATCCCGGCTTTTTTCAGGCTCAGGGTCACTACCGCCAGCGCGCCGCAAATCAGCATAAAGCACAGGCGGCCAAGCGATCCGGAAAACTCCCGATCGTTCAGGTTATCAAACATGATCAGCGCCATGATCAGCGGCACGATAAGCCCGATGCTCATCAGGTAATAGCGCATAGCCCGGGCCACGCGGTTACGCGGCCAGCCGAAGTGGGCAACAAACAGGCCGTTCGGACGGGCAAAGGTCGCACAGATCATCACCACCCACAGCAGCGGCACGGTGGCTGTAACCCCTGCGCCAATGGCGACCGCCAGCGGATAAGGCCAGGCTTCGCGCAGGCCGTAGCCCAGCGTCATCCACAGCACCGGCAGCGGCGAAGCGACCAGAATTGACCAGAAGACCGTGCGCAGCGTGAGCCAGAAATGGTCCTGGGTCACTTTGCCCACGCGGGCGCTGGAGCGGTCGAGGAAGCGGGTGAAATGCCGACGCGAGTAGATGCTAAACCCGACCAGGATCAGTGCCCCCAGCAGCGGGAAAATAGTCTCTTTGTTGGTGAGCATCATCACGCTGGCTTTGCCTAACTGGCTGAAGGTATCCAGCGAAATCAACCGGCGCAGATCCTGCACGATATCAATCGGCCAGGAAATAGAGACCGGGCGCACGTCTGAGGTCCAGAACAGATAGCGGTGAGTCGCTTCATTGACCTCTTTTAACGCATCTTCCAGCTGGCTGTTGGAGACTTTCAGTTTGGTCAGTTCGAGCAGCAGCGTATCGCCACCCTGCAGCAGCGAATTGAGCAGTTCACGCTGGGTGCGCAGTTGGGCTTCCAGAATCCGGTTTTGCTCGGCGGTGAGCGCTTTGCCGTCCGGCTGGTGGATCTGACGCAGCTGTGGCTGCTTGTTCAGCAGATCTTCAAAGCGCAGACGCTGTACGCGCAGCTGCGCCATTTCGGTATCAAGCTGCTGCGGTTTTGGCATCTCGGGCAGACGTGCCACCTGGGCGCGCAGAGCCTCGCCAAGCAGGTTGGACGATCCCAGCCACTGCGACTGCTCGCGCAGCGTATTCAGCGCCTGGCGTACCTGCAGGGTTTGATTGGTGGCCTGACGCTGCTGCGAGGCGACCAGATCCATGCGCTGCGCCTGCTGGTTGAGCGCGGCAGACAGTTCGCGGTTAATCTTGAACTGATCAACGATGCCGGAAGGTAAGTTCTCGCTGTTTTCAGCCAGCAGCTCGGTGCTTTCCAGCGCCTTTTCGGCTTCACGCTGGCGCTGGCTGTTGAGCTGATTGCGCAGGGCCTGCAGATACGCATCCAGCTGTTCGCCCTGTTTCTTCGCCAGCTCAGAGCGCATACGCGCCAGCTCCTGGCGGTTGTTGGCAGAGAGTTGCGCCAGTTCCAGCTCATCGACCAGCGCTTTCAGCCTGGCGGATTCAGCCTGCATACCGAGATTTTGCGCCTGGTTGAGCGAGGTATTGCCGGTTTGTGCCCCGGCGCGTCGCTCAACGTCATTCAACTGACGGCGGGCATCGGTTTGCTGCTGGGGAAGCTGATTCAGCGAGTCGGCGATTTCACGGGCGCGCTCCTGCTCTTGCTGGGCCTGGCGGGTTTTTTCCAGCAGCTGGCTGCTGACCTGCAGGATCTCCTGATTGATCGCGTCAGAGGTCATGCCCGGAGGCACCTGACGCGGCTCTTCGCGCAGATCGTTGAGCTGCGCGCGGAGGGTCTGCGAGAGTTTAGGGAAGTTATCGATAACCTGCTGATACTGCGTAGCACGTTCAAGGGAGCCTTTACGCTCCTCAAGCGCGTTCAGCGCAGCCTGGAGCACCTCTACGGTTTCGGGCTGGGCGGGTTTTGCCGCCTTTGCCTGCTCCAGTTCTTGCGAGATTTGTTTTGCATTGGGGGCGGTCGCTGCGTACGCCCCCATACTGAGGCACCAGGCCATCAGTAAAGTGATAATCAGGCGCACGTCAGTATACCTTTTGGTTAGCCTTGGTCTTTTTTGTCGTCAACCAGCGGACTGGCGTCGAGTTCTGCGGCGATCTCTTCTGCCGGCAGCGGGGCGGGCTCTGCATCCACGGTCACAAACGGCTCCGTCGACACCGCCAGCGGTTGGCCAAGTTTGGTCACCGACAGGCTTTCGAGTTGCTCAACCAGCTTCACTGAATTTGGCGCAAACAGGTTGATAACGGTCGAGCCCAGCTTGAAGCGGCCCATTTCCTGACCTTTCAGCAGAGCGATAGAACCTTCGCTCTCACCAGCAGGCCAGGTCCAGCGTTTGATCACGCCTTCGCGCGGCGGGGTAATGGTGCCAGCCCAGACGGTCTCAATGCTGCCCACAATCGTAGCACCAACCAGAATCTGTGCCATCGGGCCAAACTCGGTATCAAACAGGCAGATCACGCGCTCGTTACGGGCAAACAGGTTAGGCACGTTCTGCGCGGTCAGGTGGTTTACCGAGAACAAATCGCCCGGTACGTAGATCATTTCGCGCAGAATACCGTTGCACGGCATATGCACGCGGTGGTAGTCGCGCGGTGACAGGTAGGTGGTGGCAAAAGAGCCGTTGCGGAACAGGTCCGCCATCAGGTAGTTACCGGCCAGCAGGGCTTCCAGGCTGTAGTTATGGCCTTTGGCCTGCAAAATCTTATCGTTTTCGATTTTTCCCAGCTGGCTGATAACGCCATCGGCAGGCATCACCAGCACGTTCGGGTCGGTATCCAGCGGGCGCACTTCATCGCGGAGTGGACGGACAAAGAAATCGTTGAAAGTGCGGTAGCTGGCGGTATCCGGCTTCTGCGCTTCTTTCATGTCGACCTTGTAGTACTTCACGAACAGGTCGATAACCAGCTTTGTCAGCCAGCCCGCTCGTTTGCTCGCGCCCCAGCCCGCCAGGCGAGTGAGCCACAGTTTTGGCAGAATGTATTGAAGCGAAAGTTTAAATGAGTTTAACAAGGTAGCCTCCAGGCCATTGTTTTGTCGTTCCTGATCCGGCTGTGAGCCGCCGGAACCTGAAAAAAGGGGACGATTTTAGCGACGCTTAGCTTAGTTGTCAGTTATCCGAATCAGAAAAGTTTTTACGCGTCTTTACGTCTTCCATGCTTTCAAGAATGCGGTGATAGTTCTCAAAGCGGGTCTGTGCAATCTCACCGTTCTGAACCGCTTCCCGAATGGCGCAGCCTGGGTCGTTATCATGTTTACAGTCGCGGTATTTGCAAGCACCTAAATACTCATGGAATTCGACAAATCCGTTAAAGATTTGTTCCGGCTCCAGGTGCCAAAGACCAAATTCGCGCACGCCGGGGGAGTCGATCACATCGCCGCCGTGGGGGAAATGGTACAAACGAGAGGCGGTAGTGGTGTGCTGGCCCAGACCGGAGTTATCGGAAACTTCGTTGGTCAGGATCTCTTGCTGAAGCCCAAGGAGATTATTCAGCAGGCTGGATTTACCTACGCCGGATTGTCCTGCAAAGATGCTGATACGGTCGGTGAGCGCTTCTTCGAGCGGCTGCAGGCCATCTTTCTTATGGCTGGATACCATCAATACGCGATAACCAATCTTGCGATAGATATCCATTTGCTCGTTCACAAAGGCCATACCGTCATCATCCAGCAGGTCGATTTTGTTGAGGACAATCAGCGGCTCGACGTCCAGTGTTTCGCAGGCGACAAGATAACGGTCGATAATATTGAGCGAAAGTTCCGGTAAAATCGCGGAAACGATAATGATCTGGTTGATATTGGCGGCGATTGGCTTGACGCCATCATAGAAGTCCGGGCGTGTCAGAACGGAGGTGCGTTCGTGGACGGCTTCAACGATCCCTTTGACTTTTACGCCTTCGGCGGCGGCTTTACCCGGACGCCATACGACGCGGTCGCCGGTCACCAGCGAGCGGATAGTGCGGCGAATATTGCAGCGGTGAACGCCACCATCGGCGGCCTCCACGTCGGCATGCATACCGAAACGGCTAATCACGACGCCCTCAGTGGCTTCGCCAAACAGGTTGTCGTCATAATCAGGTTTCTCCCTGGTGGTTTTAAGACGGCGCTCGTGGTTGGCGTTAACGCGGCGCTGTTGACCTTTGGAGAGTTTATTTTTACTCAATCGGGCTGGCTCCTGGTCGCCCATATCGGGCAAAACCTCTATGATACACACTAATTAATACTAGTTAACCTGCCACGGCCGGTTAAGCGAGAAGGGTGGAAAATAACATGAGCGCAGATGAAAACAACCTGATTTGGATCGATCTGGAGATGACCGGACTGGATCCCGAGCGCGATCGCATTATTGAGATCGCCACGCTGGTGACCGATGCGAACCTGAATATCCTGGCAGAAGGGCCGACGATTGCCGTTCATCAGTCTGACGAGCAGCTGGGGTTGATGGATGAATGGAACGTGCGTACCCATACCGGCAGTGGGCTGGTGGAACGCGTCAAAGCCAGCACCCAGGGCGATCGTGAAGCCGAGCTTGCCACGCTGGAATTCCTCAAGCAGTGGGTACCGCAGGGCAAATCGCCGATTTGTGGTAACAGCATTGGCCAGGATCGTCGCTTCCTGTTTAAGTACATGCCGGAGCTGGAGTCGTACTTCCACTATCGTTATCTCGACGTGAGCACGCTGAAAGAGCTGGCACGCCGCTGGAAGCCAGAGATGCTGGACGGGCTTAAAAAGCAGGGCACCCACCAGGCCATGGATGATATCCGTGAGTCGGTGGCGGAGCTGGCTTACTACCGTGAACACTTTATTAAGTTATAAGAAAAGTGCCCGGCAGCACGCTGTCTGCCGGGGTATACGGGTGAAATCGGTGTAAAAGTGCGCAATGTGATCAATATTCAAGCGATTGAATTAAATTTCTAAAAAATCGCTTTCGAGGGGGTTGCAGCAGGTCGAATTTCTCGTATAATGCGCCTCCCGTAACGACAGAGAATTACACGTTACGACAGCACAGATTTTTGCGGGAATAGCTCAGTTGGTAGAGCACGACCTTGCCAAGGTCGGGGTCGCGAGTTCGAGTCTCGTTTCCCGCTCCAAATTTGAATATGCTAAGCAGTAAGACCACCCAAGCGGGAATAGCTCAGTTGGTAGAGCACGACCTTGCCAAGGTCGGGGTCGCGAGTTCGAGTCTCGTTTCCCGCTCCAAAATTTGAAAGGTATCGCAAGATACGCACCACCCAAGCGGGAATAGCTCAGTTGGTAGAGCACGACCTTGCCAAGGTCGGGGTCGCGAGTTCGAGTCTCGTTTCCCGCTCCAAATTTTTT
>Ga0308165_1001731_pt1 | contig 29122 bp, 31 predicted proteins | sample PhyWR2_FD_201032 | JGI IMG/M metagenome (GOLD analysis project Ga0308165, IMG submission 201032) | Phyllosphere microbial communities from UC Gill Tract Community Farm, Albany, California, United States - DLSLW.R2 | ecosystem: Host-associated > Plants > Phyllosphere > Unclassified | place: USA... | reverse complement strand
GCAGTGTCGTGGCCGGGAACACCGCTGCCAGCGCTTCAGGCATGCCTTTAAGGCCATCGGTCACGGCGATCAGCACATCCTGGACCCCGCGGGTCTTCATGTCGTTGAAGACTTTCATCCAGAACTTGGCGCCTTCAGTGTTCTCGATCCAGATCCCCAGGATGTCACGGCTGCCGTCGGGCAGCACGGCCAGTGCCAGGTACACGGCCTTGGAGCGCACCACAGCATCTTCGCGAATCTTGACCCGCAGCGCGTCGAAGAACACGACCGGGTACATGGGCTCAAGCGGGCGTGCCTGCCAGGCCAGGACCTCGCTCATGACGGCGTCGGTGACGCTGCTGATGAGATCCGGGGACACGTCCACCGAGTACATCTCGGCCAGAAAGCCCTGGATCTCGCGCACCGTCATGCCGCGTGCGTACATGGCGATGATTTTGTCGTCAAAGCCGGTGAAGCGGCGTTCATGCTTGCCAATGAGCTGGGGCTCGAACGTGCCCTCGCGGTCACGGGGAACATCGATGCGCAGGGCGCCGGCGTCCGTCAATATCGTCTTGGCGCTCTTGCCGTTGCGGTGGTTGGCGGTGTCCCCTTCGGGCTTGGTCTGGCTGGGCGCGTAGCCCAGATGATGGCTCATCTCGGCACCCAGGGCCCGCTCAAGAACCGACTTCTTGAACTGCTGAAAAATGCTTTCAAGCTCGGCCGGCGTGACCGGCCCTGGGATGAGCTGTTCGAGCAGCTCGGCTGAGAATTGCGGCTTCGCCGCCTGGTCCGCTGCAGCGGTGGTTTTTGTTTTGCGTGGCATTCATGCTCCTGGACGACATGTTATGCCTCACACACAAAACTTCTGACAGGCTCCACCTGACCAAACGCACGCTTGAGTTCCGCGACAGGGACTTGCAGGAACGTGACATAAAGCATCAGTGCAAGGGCTGGATTGATGACGCTTTCAAGCACCGCGGTTCCAGGGATGGTCAAGGCCACGACCATGGCGATCACAACCGCCACAAAATAAATCGAAATCTGATGCTGTTCCAGCGCATCTCTTGTGTTTTGCATACTCAGTGGTTCTCGGGGAAGGTCAAGCAATGGTGTCGCTGCACAGCGCAAGCCTGCACAGAAGGCCGTAGTATCGCAACGTTACGCTGAGAACTTCGCTTAAATTCCCAAGACGATGAAAGCCATCATCTTGGGGTTGCGAGGCTAGTCTGCCGGTTGGAGCATGCTCTTCACAGCATTCCCCAAGCCATAGTGAATGCTGCAGCCATAGGCCTGTGACCTGGGCTTGCTCACGGCCTTGCCGGCCATTAACTCATTCAATGCCTGTCCGACATAGTTAATCGCTTCGATCTTGCCGTGGAGTATTTCTGCTTCTGTGGGTCCGCAGTCGGCAGCTTCTCCTGGCTTCTCCTGGCTGCTCCCGGTACAGCGCGAGCAGTTCTTTTTCGCTGTACATGTCTGGGTCAAAGCGTTCGGCAAATTCGTCCAGGCTTGGCAGCTGCTGCGCCGGCTCTGCCTGGGCTTGCAGCATGGCCAGTATTCGTTCGCCCAGCGCCTGGTCTGGCAGTGTGTTCAGCGACAAATGGATTCGCTGCTGCAATAGGTCGCGATAAGCAGTCGCTGCACGGCGATCCATGCTGCGCAGATGCAGCAGGTAGCGGTTGGCGGCCAGCTTGGCATCGACTCCTTGCACAACTGCGCGCATGAAGGATGTTTCGCTGACTGAGATATGTGAGCCATCGCTTGCTATTTTTGCGGTTGAGCCCCGTGGCCGGCCTCGGCGCGCTTTGGGTCGTTCAGCGGCTGTTGGCGCAAGCTCGTTGTCTTCAATGTCGACAACCTGAATTGCGTCTATGCGTTGGCCCATGCGCGAACTCTCGAGAGCCTTTTTGGCCAGTTTATTTAATTACAGAAATATTGACGCATCATATCTCGAATTGTGGTGCGTTACGTTTAATCATGAAATGCACAAGGTTGGGGCTCGGCAGAAGCCCAGGTGACCTTTCTACTGCGGTAGCGGGTTCGGTAGACAAGACGCTTTTGACACATCCATCAGCCCAAGCTTTGAACCATCTTTTTACTCCCAGTAAACACTACATATAGTGTGTTGACATAAATTTAACCACTACCTATAGTGGTTGGGCTGTCTGCCCAAACGGCCTCCAGCATCCAGCGTCAGGATTTTTCTACAGGAGGATTTATGGGTTCGAATACCAAGCAGACATCATCTCGAGTCGCCTCTCTTGCCGGCAGCGCTCTTCAAAACGATTCCGCAAGTGCGATTCAGCGATCGCTTGCAGGTTCCGCCTTGCGCCAAGCAGGTACGCCTGCTCAGACAGGAGCACGTACGGAAACTAGGGCGGCTGGAGCACTGGACAATTCGCGCTCTTCGGCAACGACTCGGACGTTGGCCGGTTCTGTAGTGTCCCAGTCGAACCGCCAGCGCTAGCAATTCACACGCTCTCGTGAAGCTCGACCGCGGGGGCAGCGCGGTCTGGCTCAACGCGATCAATGCAAGTGAAGATGAACTGGACTGAGATACGCGCGGCGCGCAGGCACACCGCAGCCGCCAGCCAGATCCAGGAAAACGCTGGCACCGGCCCGCCGGCCACCGCATGAACGCGATTGCCAGCACGCCAGCAGTCAGCAACTGGACAGTAGTTGCCCTGCGCATGTCCATCTGGCCCGCATAGTGGCTGATCAGGATAGGCTCCGCGGCTAATCGCCAATGGCCATTTTTAGCGGGGTGACCTTCGCGGCGGCCAGCTGCAGCAGCCCGGCAAGGCAGATGCAATGCCCATTGGGTCTCATCCATTTTGGTGTCAGCGCTGCGCAGCTCGCCGTACAGGGCGTGAACATGCTTCAGGATCTCCTGAGTCCGCTTCTGCATCTAGACCCACGGCCGTGAGCACGACGCCAAGGTGTTTGGACACCACCTCGGCAACGCTCATGATTTGAAGGAACGCGGTCCGCCCCCGGGCTGGCCAAGGCTCCAGCGACAAGCGAGGGGGCTTGAAACAGAGGGGATAACATGATCGGACGCGCTGTTCAGGCTCCCAGAATGGCTTTCCTTCCTCCAGCGCCGACGCAGTCAGTGTCAAGCCGCCGGCACCGCAGCTGCAGCGTTCGGGACAAAGACGTCGGCATGGAAATCCTGCTCGGCCAGACCTTTCTCCAATGCCGCGATGCGCACCGCGCTCACCATCTCCGGCGAGCCGCAGCAATGCAGCACATGGCCCGCCAAACTGGCGTAGTGGGCCCGCAGCGCCGCGTCGATGCGGCCTGGGTAGGCCTCGGGATGCTCCGGATGGGGTTGTGAAAGCGCCGCGACATAGCGAAATCCCGGCCAGGCCTTGCGCCATTTCTCGATGGCTGCGGGCAGATACAGGCCTGCCGGCTGGCGCGCGCCCCAGAGCAGGCTGATCTCGCGCTGAACCTTGCGTTTCGCCAGATCGTCGAGAATGGATTTGACAGGTGCGAAGCCGGTGCCGCCCGCGACGCATACCAGCGGCCGGGGATCGTCGGACTGCAGCGCGATGCTGCCGAAGGGTAGCTCGATATCCAGCATGTCGCCGGGCTGCAGGCGCTGGACCAGAGCGGTGAACTGGCCGCCCGGGACATGGCGCACATGCAGCGTAACGCCATCGCTCTCATGCGGCGGGTTGGCCATCGAGTAGCTGCGCGTCTCGCCAGATTCGAGGTGCACCAGCAGATACTGGCCGGCTTGGAACTTGGCGCGCTTTCCCGCGGGCAGGCGCAGGCGCAGCAGCGAGACATCCGGCGCGGCAAGCTCATTGCTGTAGACCTTGGCGGCAAAGCGCTTGCGCGCATCCGGATCCAGCCGGCGATACGAGCCTGGCGCGATCTCGACGTCGCTGGCGGCCGTGCACGCGCACAGTAAGACCTGCCCTGGCCGGCAGAGCTCGGTGCGCGGCGACATGCCGTCCAGCGCGGCGATCTCGCCTGCCTTCAGGTCGCTGGCGCAGTTGCCGCAACTGCCCTTGCGGCAGGAGTAGGGCAGCTCGATGCCCGCCTGAAGCGCCGCATCCAGGATGGACTGCCCCGCATCGCAGCGAAATGCCAGCTCGGAGTTGCGTATTTGAATTTGATGGCTCATGGGAATTCAGGAGGAAAGGGTGCCCAGCAGGCCGATGGTGCGCAGCAATGCCGAAGGATCGGCAACGCCCTGGCCGGCAATGTCCATTGCGCTGCCGTGGCCCACGCTGGACAGCACCACCTTTCCGCCGATGGACAGGGCGCTGGCGGCGTTGGGCGCGAGCAGCTTGATCGGGATGTGGCCCTGGTCGTGCAGCATGGCCACGTACAGGTCGTGCCGGCGTTGTGACAGCACCATGTCGGCGCCCAGTGGGCCGTCCACCGCCAGCCCGCTGCTGCGCAGCGCCGCGGCCGCGGGCACGGTGATCTGCGCATCCTCGGGGCCAAACAGCTGGCCTTCGGACGCATGGGGATTGATGCCGAACAGGGCAATTCGCGGATGTGCAACCCCCAGCAGAGCGCAGGTCTCCACGGCCGCATGCACGCCGCGCTGCACGAGTTCCGGAGACAGCCGGTCGAGCGCCGTGCGCACGCTTTCATGCAGGGTGATGTGGACGATGCGCAACCCACCACCCACGAGCATCAGAAACACCTGGTCTTCGGGCTGGCCTAGCACCCGCGCCAGCAGGCTGGGGTAGCCGCTGAAGGCAATGCCCGCCTGGCTGACAGCCGTCTCATGGTGCGGGCAGGCGATGACGGCATCGACCTCGCCGCGCTCGCAGGCCTGGATGGCTGCGGTCGCGCTGGCCACGGTGGATCGCCCGGCCTCTGCGCTGATGGCGCCCCATTGGAGTGGGCCGACAAGCGTGCCCACCTCTTCGTGCACCAGGTGCGCCAGCAGGTGCTCGAGCCGACAAACCTGCGCTGCGGCTTCGAGCGCTTTCCGGGGACCATAGACCTTGATACGCGCGCGCTCTGGCGGCGACAGCTGCTGCAGTGCCTTGAGGGCGATTTCCGGGCCGATGCCGTGGGGGTCGCCGAGGGCCAGCGCCAGCCGGCGCTGCACTGCGGCGCTCATAGCGGCAGGGCCATCAGAGTGTCGGTCACCGTGCTGTCGCACACGGCCACGCGCTCGAGCAGGCGCAGCTGGCCTTCGACCAGCGTGAAATGGTCGAGGTATTCGCCGCTGGCAAAAACCTCCGTTTCCCCAGTGTGCATGATGCGCAGGACCAGGAAGGGGGTACTGGCGCGCGCCTCGTCCGCATCTGCGGTGTCGATCAACGGCAAGCCCAGCAGATGGCGGTAGCGCTGGCGCTCGTAGATGTTGGCTTCGCGCAGCGCGGAAATGCGGTCGAACAGCATGTCCCGGGAATCCGCCCAGACGATGCCTGCCGCCAGGCCCTCGGCCTGGTTCTCCACATGGGTGATGCGGTAGTGGCAGTCGGCGGTGAAAAAGTCCGGCCAGCGCTCGAGCGCATCGCTGTCGATGGTCTTTGCGTAGGCGGCGTTGAAGGCCGCGATCCGAAGTTCGTTGATCATGCCTGTGCCTCCTGTCCCATGAGCTTGCGGTATGCCTTCCAGAAGCCGCGCACCGAAGTCTCGGTGGCGCGGCCTTCGCTCGAGCCTTCGTGCTCGCCGCCCATCTCCACGACGGCGTCGAGATTGCCGGCCCCGGCAATGCCGCGCTGCACGAAGCCGCCGACGGCGCCATCCTCGAGCGAGATAAATCCTGCGGGCCCGATCAGGTTCGACTGCTTGAGCCGCACCTTGCGCTGCTCGGCGGTGTCGTCGGCGTAGCCGAGGTACGTCCAGTTGAGTTCGGTACTGGCGACGCCCTTGGGCAGGACCTGGCGCACGGCCAGGCAGTTCTGGATCTGCTGCAGCACCAGCCCCGGAAACACGGACAGGATCTGCAGGGTCACGCCATCTGCGTACTCCTCGAACCCGGCCAGCAGGCTCGGATCCTTGAGGCGGTAGCGCTCGTTGTCGGAGCGGATCGCCTGCTCCCGGTACGACTCGTCCTTGGCGCTGCGGTCGATCATCGAGTAGCTCACATGGTGCCCGCCGCTCTCGTCGACGATGACGCCGCCCTTTTGCGACAGGCGGTTGAGCTCGAAGGTGGTGAAGAACATGTGCAGCAGGCTCGCGTGGTAGCTGTCCTTCACGTTCTCGAAATACAGCTTCCAGTTGTTGGGCAGCTTCTGCGTGAAGCGCCCGATCACCTCCACGGGCTTGTGCAGCACCCGTTCGATGCGTTCACAGATCTCTTCGCCCAGATACTCCTCGATCGAGGGCACATCCTCGGAAAAGCTGCCAAAGACCAAGCCGCAGTAGACCGCCACGCGCAGCTTGCGTGGGCCGTGCTCTTCCTTGCAGAAGGAGGCGGGCATGCCGCCCTGGCCCTTGACGCCCTTTTCAAAGGCCACGCCCGTCAGATCGCCCTGACGGTTGTAGCTCCAGGCGTGGTAGACGCACTGGAAGCTGTCTGCCGTGCCGCATTTTTCCAGCGCGATCAGCGCCCCGCGATGCGCGCAGCGGTTCTCGAAGGCGTAGATTTCGTCGTCTGAATCGCGCACGACGATGACCGGGGTCTCGCCGGCAAAGGTCGTGCGGTAGTCACCGGCCTGCGGAATTTCGGAGTCCAGGCATAGGTAGTTCCAGACATTGCCGCGGTAGATCCGCTCCTGCTCGCGCTGGGCGTTGGCCGGGTCGGTGTAAAGATCGTAGGGAATGCGCGTATTCGACGCGTGCTTCCATTGGATGACTGTTTCTTGCATGTGAATTCCGCGTGTTTAGAGCTTGACGTTGGCGGTGCGCAGGACCTTTTCCCACTTCTCGCTTTCCTGGCGAATGAACTGGCTTGTTCTGGCGGTGTCCCAGCCGCCGGGGACCGCGCCCTGCTTCTTGAACTGCTCGCGGATGTCCTGCGCGTCCAGGGCCTGGGAGATCTGCTGCTGCAGCTTCTGCGCAGCCGCCGCCGGCGTGCCGGGCGGAGCGACCACCGAGAAGAAAGTCACCGCCTGCATGCCCGGCCACTGCTGTTCCGCGAAGGTGGGAACCTGTGGCAGCACGCCCGAGCGCTGGTCGTCGGCGATGGCCAGGATGCGCAACCTGCCCGCCTGGTGGTAGGCAGCCGACGAGCTGATGTTGTCGAAGAACACGTCCACATTGCCGCCAATCAGATCGACCAGCGCGGGGGCGGTACCCTTGTACGGCACCACCGTGAGTTCGGTGCCCGTCAGTTGCATGAACAGTGCGGCCGTCAGGTGCGAGGTTGAGCCGTCGCCCTGGGTCGCCACCGTCACCTTCTGCGGATGGGCCTTGGCATAGGCAATGAATTCGCCCAGGGACTTGACCGGCAGCTTCGGCTGGATCACCAGGGCATTGGGCACCGTGGCCAGGATGGTGACTGGGACCCAGCGCATCGGATCGAAGCTGAGCTTGCTGTAGAGATGGTGGTTGATAGCGATGGGCCCGGGCGGCGAGGCCAGCACCGTGAGCCCGTCGGGAGTGGAGCGGAACACGCTGTCGGCGCCGATGTTGCCGCCCGCGCCCGGCTTGTTCTCGATAACCACCCCTCCTGGATAGGCCGAGCGGAGCCTTTCGGCCACCAGGCGAGGCAGCACGTCGGCCGTGCCGCCTGCCGAAAACGGCACGATGATCTTCAGGGTCTGGCTGGCCTGGGCCAGGCTGCTGGACGCCGCGATGGTGGCGGCGATGCCTAGCACCGCGTGGCGCCGGCTGATGGGGTGGCTGTGCATCTTGTCTCCTGCTTTTTTATGCGTGGGAGCTGCAGTATCTTCAGGCAATCACCCGCAGTGAACCTGTTTTTGCGCTATGCGCAAAAATGCGCAAAACCAAGGGAAGACGCGATGCCAGATAAAAACTTTGTGGAGTCACTGCGCAAGGGGCTGGAGGTGCTGACCTGTTTCGACAGAAGGCATACCCGGCTGACGCTGACGGAGGTGTCCCGGCGCATCGATGTCACGCCCGCATCGGCACGGCGTTCACTTTCCACGCTGGTGGAGCTGGGTTATCTCGGCAGCGATGGCAAGCTGTACTGGATGTTGCCCAAGGCGCTGCTGGTGGCTTATTCCTATCTATCCTCGCGCCCGATGCCGGCGCTGGCGCAGCCGCTGCTGGACGCGCTCTCGGAGAAGACCCGGGAGTCGGCGTCGCTGGGCACGCTGCTCGATGAGGATGCGATCATCATCGGCCGCTCCACTGCGCGGCGCAGCCTGAGCGCAGGCCTGGGCATCGGATCGCGGCTGCCGGTCTATTGCTCAGCCATCGGCCGGGTTTTGCTGGCCGGCCTGCCCGCGCCCGAGGCCAAAGCCCGGCTGCTGGCGGTCGAGCGCGCGAGGCTCACCAGCCAGACCGTGGTCGACCAGGACGCCCTGATGGGGATTCTCGAGGCATGCCGAGCCACCGGCTGGTCCTATAGCGACGGGGAGCTGGAGCTGGCGGTGCGCTCCATGGCCGTGCCGGTGCGCGATCCCCAGGGCCAGACCATTGCTGCCATGAGCATTGCCGTGCGTGCGGAGCGGCTGGGCATGGGTGAGTTCCGGGACGCCTTCCTGCAGCCGCTGCTGCGGGCCAGGAACGAGCTCGAGAAGAAACTCCATCCCGCCGCAGCCTGAGGCGGGCTGCCCCGCCGCTTCACTTCAGCGCAAAACGCATGTTGACGGGCTTCCTGCCGAATGCCACTGCGGTTTACCGCCAACCTATGATCATTTGCGGTTCAATATTTGCTCCAGGCCCGCAACCTCTGCCAGTATTGCCTCCAGGCTTGGAATCTGTCCAAAGATCATTCCCGACATGGCTGCATAGTCCCTGGCCAAAGCTGCATGCATCTCATCGCTGGGACTCAGTGTGAAGCTTCCAGCAGTGGCAGTATCCAGACCCAGATCGGGACTACCGAAAAACAGCCTGGCATGGGTGGCACAGTCCTCGGCCAATCCTTTGTCCGCTTGCCACGCCGCGATGTCCTGGGCCTGCGCGAGACGGTAGATGTCGTAGTAGTGGCGTGAAACACGCTGTCCGCCGTGCCGCAGCAGGCCGCGCTTCTCGTACCACTGGCGCAGACCGTGCAGGATCATGATCTTGTCCCAGAACGTGCGTTCTGGCTTGACGGTGGTCACGTTGCCAACGTTCAGGTTCAGGTCGGGCAGGTCTTGCGCCACATAAGGCGTTACTGTTGCTGCGATGTGGGGGTCGAGTGCGGATTTGGCGCCTGCCTCGATCTTGACCGCGGCGCGGATATAGTCGCCGTCGACGGCTGTGACGGCCGGGTACCAAAAAAGCACGGTCTGCCCATCGTCCTCATCGGCCTCTATCTTGAAGCTCCCCTTGGGCAAGGCTTGCGCGGCCAGTTCCTTCAGTTGCTGAGTGAACGGTCCCGAGATATAGACCTGGCAGGCAGCAAGGATCGCGTCCAGCGTGGCTTTGCGCTTATTTCCACTCAGACCCACCAAATCGGCGGGCTCCACAGGCTGGCCAAGGTCTTCACGAAAGACCGTGATGTCAATGTCTTCCGAGAATCGGGTGATGAGTCCGAAGGCTTTAGAGAGCGATGTGCCGCCTTTGAACAGCAGCCGTGGTCCGCCGGCGGGCAAACGGTTGAACAAAGCGTCCAGTGTCCAGCAGACCCAGAAATCTTTTTCGACGTTCTGAACCGGGGTGCCAAGGCGCGCGGCCGTAGTCAGGAACAGTCGAGCCGGTCGGCATCCGTGGCGGCGATGACCGTCTGAAAATCAGCTTTCAAGTGGGCTTTCTTTCAATGCTTGGCGCGCAGGGCGAGTAGAAATCGTCTTTTTTTTCGCCTGTGGCAACGGCGGGACGATGGCGGCAGAAGGGTCACATCCTGGCAATTCGCGCACCAGGCTTTGCATCCAGGCGGGAAGCACCGCAAAGCCCTGCAGAAGATCCTTGCGGATGGCTTCGCCATGCAGGGGGTCGGCGAGCACCTTGGACAGCCTGGCCAGGATGCGTTGCCGGTCAGTGGCCAGTGTGTCCTTGAGCCAGTGCAGCGCCTGCACCATGCGCATGGCAGGCTTGCCAGCCCAATACAAGCGGCTTGGCGCGGTGTGCTTGAACTCGATGGCGAGCTGGTCCAGCTGGATATTGCGACGCCGGACGTCCGTATGAATCGTGACGCGCGCGGGCACCGCATCGGTCAACCCGAGGTCATTGGCGGCCGTCATACCGTCGACCAGCAGACGGAGTTGATCGCGGCGCGCAATGGCGTCGACCACGGCGCGGTAGTCCGGCCGGGTTGGTCGCTTGGTGAGGCGGTTGATGCCCGGCCGGTCATAGAGACCACGATCAATGCGCCGCAACGCGCCGCTGTGCACCATGCGCTGCAAGGTCTTATCAACCGCATCGCGGTTTCCCAGGCAAGCGAAATCCGTGGGGACCCAGACATTGTTGGGACCACCGGATTGAACGATGGCGGTGACTTGCGATTTGAGATCAGACATGTGTCCGATATTTATATACATTTTCGGACAAAAAACAATGTTTTGTCCGAAATTTGTAGTGTTTTTTCGGACAACTATGCTGATGTCTTCTATCCTGCCTGCGATGAACAATGGTGAAGTTTTTTGATCCGGTGCGCGGCAAACCCTGCCGTTTAGGGCACCGCTGCGCGACGCTCGAGTTCGAGGGCAAGAGCTACCGCCTGAAGGAGGCCGCCGCGCGAATCGCCGCTACGCCGGAATAGTCATACTCTGGAACGTCCCGCCCTGGGGGAGTTTGACGTGGCCATCGGGGAGCCAGTACAACGCCTGCACCACGCGCATGGCAGGCTTGCCAGCCCAATACAAGCGGCTTGGCGCGGTGTGCTTGAACTCGATGGCGAGCTGGTCCAGCTGGATATTGCGACGCCGGACGTCCGTATGAATCGTGACGCGCGCGGGCACGGCATCGGTCATGCCGAGATCGCTGGCGGCCGTCATGCCGTCGACCAGCAGACGGAGTTGACCGCGCCGCGCGATGGCATCCATTACGGCGCGATAGTCCGACCGCGTTGGTTGTTTGGTGAGCGGATACTACATAGGTGGTTTCGTTTATTTCGAATTTCGTTTATTTCGTATAAAATGTGCGACACAGACCAGTTTAGGAGTTCCACATGCCTGCAATCATTCAATCCAAGGTGACATTGCCGCTCGCGCGCGAAGTGCAGGCTGCGGTAGAGGGGCAGCGTGTCCTGGCGGCATACCTGTCCACCAATGTACAGACCCAGCACATCCAGATCTTGGATGCGAGCAGCCAGGCACACCAGATCGAGCTGCCCACCTCTGCCTTGCGCCTGTTGCTCGATATCCTGGCCGAGCTGTCAGATGGCAATGCCGTCAAAGTAGTGCCAGTTCATGCAGAGCTGACTACCCAGGAGGCGGCGGATATGCTAAATGTCTCGCGGCCGCATCTGGTCAAACTGCTGGAGGATGGCCAGCTCGCCTTCCACCGGACAGGCAAGCATCGCCGGGTGCGATTTGCGGATCTGATGGCCTTCAAAGAGCACCGCGACAAAGCCAGCCAAGAAGCCATGGAGGCCCTCGCACATCAAGCCCAGGAATTGGGAATGGGGTACGAATGAGACATTCGCCGTTCACCGCGGTCTACGACGCCTGCGTTCTCTATCCGGCGCCCCTGAGGGATTTTCTGATGTGGCTTGGGCTGTCAGGCCGCTTTCGGGCGCGTTGGAGTGCTCAAATTCATGACGAGTGGAAGCGCAATCTGCTGCTCAACAGACCAGATTTGAGCGTTGAGCAGCTGAATCGCACCTCAGACTTGATGGATCGCGCCATCCCGGATGGGCTGGTCGAGGGCTATCAGGATTTGATCGCGGGATTGCACCTGCCGGACGAAGACGATCGTCATGTTCTGGCCGCAGCGATCCGATGCGGCGCCAGTGTCATCGTGACTTTCAACCAAAAGGACTTCCCGGCGGAGGTGCTGAAAGCTTTTGGAATCGAAGCACAGCATCCGGATGTGTTCATCGGTGATTTGCTTGATCTGGACCCTGCCTCCGTAGTGACGGCCGCGCAGCATCAGCGCGCTACCCTCAGAAAACCGCCAATGGATGCGGAGCAGTATTTGGAAATACTACTCAAGCAAGGCTTGGTGCACAGCACAAAAGTCCTGAACGGCTATAGGACACTGATCTGACCGCTCTCGCGCCGCATGCTATGCGCTTGCAGGCACCTGTGCAAACCATCGGACTGCCATTTGAAGGAACCGTAAGCAACGAATCTACATTACATGTAAGCAGTATTCATCTCTAATACTACAGAGACACGGGCGTGTGGCAACAATTGCTGATGACCGGCATACCCACTGTGACAAAGAGACTCACTTCATCTGCGGTGCATGAGCGCTTCATGTCGAGTAACGTAAAAGACCGATGTAAGTTTTATCACTGCGTAAGAAGAAAAAACTTGCGCCAAAATAAGACAGCGCCTAAACTTCATACAGTGTTGCTGCCAAACGCAGTGTTTCCGCTCGCATTTTTATAGCGAAAAACCCATATGCCCCTGGATATCGAGTTCAAAACCGCTGTTGCCTTGGCATTGCTTGGCAAGGAGTTGTCCAACAAACGGCTGCTGGAACTGTCTGGCCAGGAAAAGCCGCGTGGGCAGCATCACATGAAGTACAGCCCGACTGACATGCGCAGCATTCGGTACCGGCTGGCGGGATTGTCCTCGGACGAGGAACACAAGGCCCTTGCCAAGAACAAGCAGCTTCCGGCGCTCATCGTGACGCGCATGACCAAGGGAGGCGTTGGCAAGACCTCGCTGAGCGTCAACGCTGCAGCGGCGCTGGCCATGGCAGGGTTCCGTACCCTCTTGATCGACGCGGACCCCCAGCGCTCGGCCTCTATCTTGCTCAAAATCCGCACCAATTCAGAAGCCTTGCACATCGGCAAACTGTTGACGCGAAAGAGCAATGGTCCTGACCAGGACCTGGCCGATGGACTGCATCACATCATCTCTGGTGGCATGCTTGATTTCCTGCCCGCACACATTTCGATGGCGGAAAGCGATCAAAGCCTGGCGACGGCCATGGGCAGCTATTTGAGCGTTGAACTCTTCCTCGAGCGCAACCAGGAATTCTTGGCCAAGCACTACGATGCCATCGTGGTCGACACGGCTCCCGGCACCACCCCGATTTCGCTGGCATTCACCTACGCGGCCCATGTTCCAGGCAACATCCTCACCGTTGTCGAGCCGGACGGGTACTCGATCGAGGCGCTCGAATCGCTGGCCTCCAATCTCAACGAAATCGAGATGGTGTCGCGCAAGCGGGTGGGCACACGCATTGTGATCAACAAGTACCACCCGACCTTGAAGCATGTTGCGGAGTCCATGGGCTATCTGTACAGCAACTACCAGAACCAGCTGATCGAAAGCATCATTCCGCAAACCACCGGCTTCAGCCGCCAGTTCTCTACCGAAGACGAGGCCAAGACCTTGCCCCTTGTCATCAAGGACCCAAGCAGCATCGGCGCTTCCGCCGTGTTCTCCCTTGTGAACCAACTGATCCCGATTTTCGGTATCACGCTGCCCGGACTGCAGAAATGAACGCCGCCCGCAAACTGCCTCAGGTCTCGGGTCTGCTCGCAGCGCGACGCTTTGTCCCGACGGAACCCGCGACCATCGACAACTTGAAGGCCGACCTGAACAGCTCGGTCGCAAGCGAACCGCAGTCCACCGGCAGCGCATCCTCCCACGGTCGTGATTTGCGGTCAATCGAGCCGACGCTGATTGACGAGAATCCCTATGCACCGCGCGAGGTCTACACGCCAGAAATGCTGTTGGAGCGCGCCGACAGCTTAGCCAAGCACGGGCAGCGAGATCCCATCCACGTCATCGAACATCCCGACGTGCCGGGACGCTTCATGATCGCCGACGGCTGGACTCGCACCCAGGCCTGTATCGCGCACAACGCATTGCCCAGACTTCTTGCCGAGGTCCACCACGGCATCTCCGCGCCGGACGCGGCATGGCTCGGCTATGAGCAAAACGAAAGCCGCGAGCAGCATTGCGACCTGGATCGCGCCATGTTCTACGAAAAGCAGTACGCGAACGGAATGACGCCAGCAGAAGTGGCACGGCGCACCAAGCAGTCCAAAACGCTGCTCAGCTTTTATCGGTCGTACGCCAAGCTTCCCGAGGAAGTGCTGAAGATCATTCGCATGAATCCCAAGCGTTTCGGATCGACCGCGGCCCACCACCTGGGCCGTGTCACCCAGCATTGCTCGGAAAGCAAGGTCATTGCCCTGGCGACCAGCTATTCCACGACGGACGTGCCTCTGCGTTGGTTGGTCGACCAATGCGCCAACCTGATCAACAGCTCGGGCCGTGCCCCTCAGAAGACCATGGGTAAGACAGTTCGCTATAACAATGGCACTTTGCGCCAGAAGGGCAGCAAATTTGATCTGAGCCTTGACCTCCCAGAGGCCGCCGCAAGAGAGTCTTTTGCGCTAGAGCTCGAGCAGTTGCTTGCCAAGTACGGCTCCTTTGAAGACAAAGAAGCGTAAATGCTGCCAGCGTTTAGACGTCTAAACACGCAGTCCGAAGCTCCATCAGCCTCGGCAGTGCGCGATCGTCCAAACAACAAGGCCAGCCTGCAAAGCACTTCGGCACTGTTTAGACGTCTAAACACCAATCCCCAGCCACCGTCTCACCCGACTCTGTTTAGACGTCTAAACAGGCAAGCAGAAGCTGCGCCAAGCTCGGTAGAGTGCGGCAGTCCGAACGGCACGATGCCACAGGTTGCGACGCCAGCAGTGTTTAGACGTCTAAACACCATGGCCCCACTGCCGACAACCTCGATGCTGTTTAGACGCCTAAACAGCCAGCCGGGCGCTTCATCTGGCCCGGCAGTGTGTGGCGTTCCAAGCAGCGCCGCTCAGCCAGTGGGGACTGCGGAAGTGTTTAGACGCCTAAACACCAAGTCCCAGCAACCTTCCCTCCTGACTCTGTTTAGACGTCTAAACAGCCAAATCGGAGCTGCATCAAGCTCGGCAGACTGCGGCCCTTCAAACAGCAAGCCTCGCCTGGCAAGCACTCCAGCACTGTTTAGACGTCTAAACGCCAACGCCCAACGACTTTCATCCCTGACACTGTTTAGACGTCTAAACACCGTGGACCTCCACTTCAGCGACCACGGCAGCCCCCTGAACGCGCCCATTCATCCGCATACACACCCCTGGCAAGAACGGTGCCTCTGGCGTGTCTATGCGAATGAAAGCAAGAAGATGATCAACCCCCTGAACCCCGCCTTGAGCGGGGTTCGGTGTTTTTGGCCTGAAGAAAAGGAAAAACCATGACTTAGCCAGGAACTTGACCTGCCAAAAAAAAACTCCCAAGGCCTAGGAACCTTGAGAGTTTTTGTGGAGTCTTGACGCCGCGATATTTCAGCAAAAATCAAACACCCGAGAAACTGATCGAAAAACCCAAGAAGCTCTAATTTCTGGTTTTTTGATCAAGTGGTTGGATTCTAGCGAAATTTCAGAAAAGGCGTCAAGTGGATAACTTTGTCCAAAAACGCTGAAAAATGACTTTTCTACCTACTGTTTACCCCTCTGGGATCTCCAGAGCCATCGCCTCGCTGGATGAACTGCCCGTGTTCAAGGAGCTCCCCGACGGGTTCCTGCGCGTCATCGTTCGGATCATCAAAAAGATCAATCTGCGATCGCCCAGGAACCCGGTCATCGCCAGTCGCGGCACCTTGGCCGACGAGTCGGGCAAAAGCGTTGAGACCGTGCACCGCGCCATCCGGTGGCTGGAAGAGCATGGGCTCATCGAGCGTGCGCAGAAGGCCCGTGCTGGTTTTCGTGGTTCAAGCTCCCCGCTGGTTCCCACCCTCAAGCTGCTGGAGGCTTTGCTGCTCACGCCAGAGGCCGAAGCTCAGCTCAAGAAGGCAAAGCACGTGGCGCCCGCGTCCCCTGCGCCCGCGCGTGATTTCGTGCGCGTGAACGGATTGACCCTGCCTTCCGACCTGGCCTGGATCGCCCAGCAAGGTGGTCTTCCCGCGTCCGCGGTGCTGCTGCTGATGCGCATCGCCAAGCAGTCCAAGCAAAAGCTCTCGGACGTTGTCGCGGCCACCAAACAGTACCTCGAGCCGCTCAAAGGACGAGCACTGTTCTCGTATTTGCGCAAGCTATTGCTCAAAGGCCAGGACTTCACATGGAAGGCCGCCGAGCAAAAAGAGCAGCACATGGAAACCCAGCTGCAGGATCACTTGGCACACAAGGCGCAGGATATGGTCGGCCAGAAATTCCAGAACCGGGATGGCACGCTGCTGGTGGAAGTGGATGCATCTGGGATGCTGCGAGAGACCCGCAAGGGCCAGTCCGTCATGCGTTTCTTCAGTGAGAACTTCCTGGACGCCTTGTCGGCCCGACGCTTGATCCCTTGGAAGGCCGATTTTTGAAGCATTAGGTGTCAACTTCGACAGCTCTGTATCTGGGGTCTTCGACCACAGTCTTAAAAGAGAACAGTCATCGCTGCGCGCCGCATTTTTTTGAACAGCTTCTCGGAACAGACCAAGGAAAGCAAAAAGCCCCATAGCCGATGACAGCCATCCACTGCGATCGACCACGTCACAGTCACGGCGTAGCCCCAGGTGGTGAACAACGGGGAATGGCGTTGTCGACGCGACATCGATGCAAGGCACCACTTTTCAAGCACTGGCGCAGAGGGCGCGCGCACTGGTTGGAAGCCGTGAAACGCGTCCGCCAGGTGGAGAAGGTGGCAACGCACGATGCGCGTATCGTGCAGATGCTTGGCGCGGCCTACATCGATGTGGATCAGGCTGGCACAACGCGGCGCATCGCGTAGACATCGAATATCGAGCCTTGCCGCAGCAGTTCGCCACGGTGATTGAGGTCTCAAAATTCGTTTGCGCAGATTGCAAGGCCGACCCAGTGAAGAACGCCGGTAGTGTTGAAGACCCGTACTTAGATCCGACGAAGTTGACCTGGCAATGGAGGGGTTGGACAAGAGCATTGAACGTGGAAAGGCAAACATCCCTGCAGCGTTGGGACTCGGCGGGGCGGACCAGCAATATTCGCGCAAAGTTCACTGCGCAAGTGCGCAATGGCAAACCCATGGCCAGGCTTAACAGGTTGGTTGCCGAACTGACCGTTGCGGATGACCCTGGCGAATCCACAGCGGCGGTGCAAGCGCACAAGGCGTTGAGAAAACCTTGCTGCGACCGCGCAGCAGACTCCTGTAGGGCCCAGCCATCGCCAAGGGATATCAGTCAATGAAAACCTGTCCAAAAATGGGCGACGGACTTTAGCTGGATCCGAGCGACCCAAGGCTGAATGTTTGCAGCGCAGGGGATGGACGTGGCACCAAGTGCTGATGAGATTTCTCGCTGACGATGCCGGTGTTGCGGGTGGATAGGGACGTGGGCTTTTCCTATGCCTGATCACTGCGGCAGTGATAGCTCTGGAATTGCGGCCGTGGCTTCGTGAACGGGAGGGCTGCAAGAAATGTCTTTGTGCCGGAAGGCGCGTTCCTGCTGCGCCATGCTGGTGTGTGGCTGGTTCAATTCTCGATCGTGATCGAAAGGCACGTCGTCCCTCGCCCAGGGAGAAGCGCCAGCGCTGTGCTGCACCCAAGGCACTGCGCGCGCTTGCATCCATTGCCGTAGCCAGCGCTGGGCTTTACAGGCCGCAAGGGAGCTCGCGCATAGGCCGGCCGGGGGCTCGCTCGAACGGCGTCTGGGGCAGCCGTCTCGCTGGGGATTGGCGCTGTTAGCCAGACCGCACACAAGGGGATCCAGTACTTGTATCAGCAGGACCCAGACCCCCGGTTCGCGTGCCTGCATGTACCCAATGCCCCGGCTGCACTTTCTGAACCGGGGATGTTGCAGGCCGGTCCGCACACGCTGCATTGCGGTGGCGGTCTGCCGCTTCGCCGATCCGCGTGCCAACCGTCTATAGGTCGACGTCCCACATGATGGATGCAAGTGTCTTTCCAACGATGCCAGCAACCGAGCTCTGAACTCGAGTGATCGCCATGCCGGGCTTGAGGAGGCAACTGCGCACTGGTGACTTCTGGCAAATGAGCATGACATGTCCAGAGACCTGGGTGCCGATCAAGTCGTGGGCAGATCTTCGCGAGGCTGCGAGGCGTCCACTCGGTACCCAAGGTGCGACGTACGCGCGCGGCGCGGAACCCGGCACAAGGGCTGGCGGGTCGGTGGTTTCAGCGAGGCAGCAATCTTCTGTTCATCAGTGCATATGTGTAGGCGCCTGTGCTGCGTCACCCCCCATCTTGTAATGATGCAGATGCGACATCAGCGTCAGGAGGAAGCGCTTTTTTCCTGCAATGAGCGTGGCGGCATGTGCCTGGCAGATGCATGTCGACTAAGGGCAATCCCCACGCAGGCGCGTGGGGTCGCTGCCTTGCATGTTCGCTGTCGCTCAGTCCCTGCGGGACCGGCTGCGCCGCATTCCAGACAGCGTATGCAGGCCGCCTGCAGCGGCGCGCGCCTAAGGCGCGGGTCAGCTCCCTTTTTGTGCTCAATTCATCTGCAGGCAGAAATCCGTTGATCAGGCGCGCAGGAACCGCCCTGCGGTGGTGCTGGCCAGGGCACGCGGCGGGCACATTGCCATGCGGGGGCACAGATACGCCGAGCTGATTCTTGCCGCGGTGCCCTGAGCGCATGCCTGGCGCGAATGGATACTGCGCACCGTGGGCCGGGCACGCGCGCGACGTGCGGTGACATGGGCTGCGCCCATACCCCATTGCCAAAGCCATTACACATAGTTTCAATAAAGGGTGATATAAAGATTGATAATTAGAGTGATTATACTAGATGTGGAACGAATATTTAGATTTTTAACAAAGAATTGAATGAAATTGACTTTGGCATTATTGGTTCTGGCTATTTGCTCGGCAACCAACGTTTTTGCTAACAATTCAAAGATATCAGACTCCATTGCACCACTTCATAGAGATATTATTGGTGTATATGAAGTAGAAAAAGATGACGCACTCGAGATAGTTATTCTGAAAAATAGAATATTAAGTGCTGGCTCTGTGGTTTTTAGTTTGGCTGAGAATGGACTTTCAATAATGAGAGAGGTCAAAAAAATCCGCATTGAGATCCCTCGAAAGAGAATTCGTTTTACTATTGCAGCTCCTGTTATCGATGAATACGGGAATAAAAAATCCAGAAGAATATTGGCCGTCACATTTATGACGAGCGACCTCATGAAGGTTAACTACAGTACCAATGGTATATTGCCAGGTCAACTTTTAAATATTTATGAGAAAGCATGGCGACTAAACTCTTTGGCAGACACCTCAATCATTGATTACTGTCGGGAAGAAGTAGGAAAAATTTCAAGAGATTTTTGTCTTGCAGAGAAGTTTTGAGTGTGAGATTTAGCTACGTGAATATCCCGAAACGCTCGGCCAAAGAGCATTGTGGTATTGCGTATGTCACCGATGGCCACCCAATTCCCCAAAGTGTGGTCGCAGCGAGTTTCCCATCTGAATTGATCGGTAACAGGGGGGTAATGTGCATCGTCGGCACCTGTTTGGAGGGACGTAAGCCCGATCGCCTCGAATAAAATCGAAAATTTATCAAAATTCAAGGCTTCTTATCTGCTGCCAGAGTAACATCGACTTCGCCTGTTGCAAGAATTTCTATTTTCAATATCGAAGCGTTGCGATTTCGTTCAGCGCAAAAAAACCAATACCAAAAATGAAAATAATTCCTCTGTGCTTACTTACTGGCGCCGCACTGTTTTTGGCCGGATGCACAGGCAATTTGAAGCTTGTTGAGGATGGAAAACTCCACCCAGGCACCTACGACCAAGTCTCCAAAACACTGCAAATTGACATTGATGGAGTGCCGTACAAAGGCACTTTCGTTCAAGGTGCAACGGCAGGCTTTGGCACAAGCTTCTCAGGAGCCAAGGTGACCACTGGGTCGATGGTTATGACAGATGGCAGCGGACAAGCCCTACTCACATCGCCCACTGGCAAGGTGCTGCGCTGTGTGTTTGGATCTGTGGTGGCTTGGCGTGGTCAAGGCCAGTGTCGAAACAACGAAGGCAAGGTCTACGATCTCTTGATAGGACAGTAAACGCGCTTGCAACCCAAGGCTCTGCCCACGGTTCCTTGCCTTCTACCGATCACGCGTTGCTTCCTCATCCAACGAGGCTTCTTTCACAATCTTGGCCACCGTGCGTCGGGCATACCGGGATGCTGCGCTCGATGTCCTAGTCCGTGAAACGGCCCGATAGCCATGCTCTTGCCGATCATCAAGTCGAGCTGCGAAAAGTCGGTGGCCGGGCCGTAGCGCTGCAGTACGAGCCGGGCCTGCAGCTGGTAGGTCTGGATGGGGTAGCGGGCGCTGGGGCTATCCGGCCGGGCGTTTGCAGGGCCTTGAGGCGTCGTTCTGTTTCCGCCCTGGCTTGGGCCTCGACCAGCAGGCTTTGAGCCCGCTGTAGGCCCTGTTCGGCCCTTGGCGCTACGGTGCCCAGTCACGCACGGGCCCACTACGGTCAGGCTGCAGCCTTGCGCGAGGCTCGTCAGGCGGCGCTGGATGCAGCGTTCCTGGCGACACCGAGACGGTTCAAAGGCCGTCGTCCTCAGCCTCACGCGCTGCCTACGGCAGCCTGGATCAATCCACCACCACCGGAGGCCAACGCCCAGAAAACGGACCAGTCCTGCACAGTAAATTTATGACAACTGGTGCAGCAAAGTCATTGACACGTTCCGTGTCATCGGCCACATCATGGAGCGCATCGAGCACCTCCAGATAGCTTTCGCCTGGAACGCAGTACACGCGGTCAACGCCATGCAGGCGCAGGGATTCGACAAGGATGCGACCGGCGGTCTGCGGTGCGGGCTGGGACGGGAATTGCGGTGCGGTTGTGGACATGGTGCAAATGGGGAAAGGGTGCGGATGACCTTCACAAGGCATGAAGCAGTCTAGAAGGCCTGCACCGCTGCGAGCACCCCAAAAATCACGAGGCAGCAAGGTAGCAATTGCATTGCCCAAGGGCTGCAAGCTCCCTAGCATCGGCGGTGCTGCCAATTGGCTCATGCATTTGTCCATAGATCACAACGGCCGCGCGCTTGCGGCCATGACTGCCTGCCCATGCCCTCTGCAACCGCTGACACCCAAGTCCCTGCATCCATGACAAAGCCGGCGCCCCCCTCCTCGGACGCAAGGAGTGCGACACCGTTTCGTGTGGTGCCCGCAATCAAGAACATCCATGCGCTCGATGACTTCCAGCACCTTGCGCGCAAGAAGCTGCCGCGGCAGCTCTACAGCTATATCAGCAACGGTGCGGACGACGAGGCCAGCATGCGCGGCAACCGCTCGGCATTCAACGACTACGGCTTCGTGCCGCGCATGCTGGAGGGCGTTTCCGCCCGGGCACAGAAAACCGAGATCTTCGGCAGGACGTACGAATCGCCGTTTGGCATCTCCCCGGTGGGCCTGGCCGCCATGTGGTGCTATCGCGGCGACCTGGTTCTGGCGCAGGCAGCGCAGGCCATGGGCATCCCCGCCGTGATGAGCGGCGCATCGCTGGTGCCGATGGAAGTGGTGGCACAAGGGGCGCCCGACACCTGGTTCCAGACCTACATCCCGGGCGACTCGGCGCGGGTCGAAGCCTTGCTCGAGCGGATTGCCAAGGCAGGCTTCAAGACCCTCGTGGTCACTGTCGACCTCCCGGTGCAGGTCAATCCGGAGCGCTACCTGAAGAACGGGTTCACGACGCCCCTGCGTCCAAGCCTGAGGCTTGCGTGGGATGGTATCAGCCACCCGCGCTGGCTGCTGGGGACCTTCGGCAAGACGCTGGCGCGGCATGGCATGCCGCACTTCGAGAACTGGCGTGCCGAGCGTGGCGCCCCGATACTCTCCGCCAGGGTCGAACGCGACTTCCAGGCGCGTGACCATCTCAACTGGCAGCATCTGGGCGTGGTGCGCGAACTCTGGAAGGGCCCGCTGGTCGTGAAGGGCATCATGCGCTGGCAGGACGCCGTCAAGGCGCAGAACCTCGGCATCAACGGCATCGTGGTCTCCAACCACGGTGGGCGCCAGATCGATGGCGCCATCTCGCCCCTGCGTGTCCTGCCCGAAATCGTCGCCGCCGCCCCCCAGCTGACCGTGATGATGGACAGCGGCATCCGCCGAGGAAGCGACGTGCTCAAGGCCCTGTCGCTGGGCGCGCGATGCGTGTTCAACGGCCGCTCGTTCAACTACGCGGCAACCGTCGCCGGCCACGATGGCGTCTGCCATGCCATTTCCATCCTGCGCGCGGAAATACATCGCAACATGGCGCTGCTGGGCATCAATCGGCTCGACGAACTGGACCCGTCCTTTGTCAGGGGTCCGGGTTGAGCGGGTACCCGGCTCCTGGCTGACAACCTGGCATTGCCCGAGCCCATGCGCTCGGGCTGCAGAGGCCACCACGTCGATGCGCGAAGTGGTTCAGTTTTCGAATGCGCTTGACAGCCTTGACAAACTAGCGTTTCGGTAAGCCAATCGGCAACGCCACCTCGTGTTCCAGCTTGAACACGCTGACCGCTGTGGACAGTCCAACCGCTTGGTTGCTGAGCAACTGAGCCGCGGCCACCGATTCCTCGACCAGCGCCGCATTCTGCTGAGTGGCCTGGTCCATGTGAGCAATCGACTGGTTGACCTGCGCGATGCCTGAGCCCTGCTCGTTGCTGGCCGCGCTGATTTCGCCCACCATCTCGGTCACGCGTTTGACGCTTGTGACGACTTCGCGCATGGTTACGCCCGCCTGCTCGACCAGGGTGGTACCGGAGCCGACCTTGGCCACCGAGTCGTCAATCAGTGTCTTGATTTCCTTGGCGGCGGCGGCCGAGCGCTGGGCCAGGCTGCGCACTTCGCTGGCGACGACCGCAAAGCCGCGGCCCTGTTCACCGGCGCGTGCCGCTTCCACGGCGGCGTTCAGCGCCAGGATGTTGGTCTGGAAGGCGATGCCGTCGATGACGCTGATGATGTCGACGATCTTGCGCGACGAGGCGTTGATCGAGCCCATGGTGACCACCACCTGGTCGACCACGGTGCCACCCCGCACCGCGATGCCCGAGGCCGACATCGCCAGCTGGTTGACCTGCTGGGCGTTCTGCGCGTTCTGCTGCACGGTCGAGGTCAGCTCCTCCATGGCGCTGGCGGTTTCCTGCAGGGCGCCGGCCTGGGCTTCGGTGCGGTTGGCCAGGTCTTGGTTGCCGGAGGCTATCTCGGCCGAGGCGGTGGTGATGGTGTCGGTGCTGGTGCGCACCTGCGCCACCATGCGCGCCAGGTTGTCGCGCATGGTCTGGATGGCGAACAGCAGACTGGTGCGGTCCTTGGGGTGGGTGGCCACCTGCACGGTCAGGTCGCCGCCTGCAATCTGCGCCACGATGTCAGCCGCGTACTGGGGGTCGCCGCCCAGCTGCCGCACCACCGCGCGCAACATGCTCCATGCCATGCCGGCAATCACCAGCATCAGCGCACCGCCGATGGCCAGCAGTATCACGGTGTTGCGCCAGAAGGCGTCGTCGATGTCGTCGATGTAATCGCCGAAGCCAATGGTCCAGTCCCACGGAGCGAACTTGATCACGGCATAAAGTTTGTCGACCTCTTCCTTGGCGCCTGGCCGCGTGCCCTTGGCCACCACGGTGCCGATGACCTTGCCCTCCAGCGCCGCGCGGTAACGTACGCCGGCTTCCTTGCCGCCCTTTTCATCTACGATGCCGACCCGCTTGGGGTTGGGGTGCACGTAGTTCACGTCATCGGTGAAGCCACGCACGAAAAAATACTGGTCGCCCTTGATGAAACTGCCAATGATGCGTTTGCCCTCTTTCTGGGCGTCGGCGCGGGTCATCTTGCCGCTCTGCTCCAGCGCGCTCAGGTTTTCCAACGCGGCATGGGCCAGGATGACCAGCTTGGAGAGCTGCGCCGTGCGCTCCTGCACCATGGACTGGCGCAGGATAGACAACGACACGGCAGCAAGCACCGCCATGCTTAGAAGCGCGACGCTGCACAGCAGCACTATACGGGTCTGTAATTTCATGTAAAGCCTCGTCTAAACAGTTGTTATCGGCAAACGACCTTGAAACTGCAGCAGTAAAGTGATTTCACATACGTATCGACGTGGCAAGGCTGACAGTACGTGGCCTTTGTCATTGATGTGTACGCCCGGCGCATCGTCGGTTGGTGCGTCAGCAGTTCGATGCGTGCGGATTTCGTTCTGGATGCGATGGAGCAGGTGCTGTACGCTCGCCGACCCGAGGGCGACGAGACGTTGCGGAACGTGTCAATGACTTTGCTGCACCAGTTGTCATAAATTTACTGTGCAGGACTGGTCCGTTTTCTGGGCGTTGGCCTCCGGTGGTGGTGGATTGATCCAGGCTGCCGTAGGCAGCGCGTGAGGCTGAGGACGACGGCCTTTGAACCGTCTCGGTGTCGCCAGGAACGCTGCATCCAGCGCAGCTTGACGAGCCTCGCGCAAGGCCTGCGCCTGACCGTAGTGGACCGCCTGCGGCGTCATGTAGCCTATGCCCGAGTGCCTGTGCTCGGTGTTGTACCAAGCGAAGAACGCCTGGCAGTGGGCGCGAGCGTCCGCTATGCAGCCGAACCGCGCCGGGAAGTCCGGCCGGTACTTCATCGTCTTGAACTGCGATTCCGAGTACGGGTTGTCGTCCGAGACATGCGGCCTGCTGTGGCTCTTGGCGATGCCCAGTTCCGCCAGCAAGGCGGCTACCGGCTTGGAGCGCATGGCCGCGCCCCGATCCGCATGCAGGGTCAGCGTGCCGCGCTGCACGTCGTGGCGCGAGACAGTGTCGGCGATGAGTTGCTCGGCCAAGTCAGCGCTCTCGCGCTCGGCGATCAACCAGCCCACCACGTGGCGGCTGAAGATGTCCAGGATCACGTACAGATGCAAGCACGTCCACTTGGCCGGCCCCTTGAGCTTGGTGATATCCCAGGACCAGACCTGGTTGGGCGCCACGGCCAACAGTTCGGGCTTGACGTAGGCCGGGTGGGTGAGCTGGCGGCGGCGCTCACGCGAACTGCCCTGGGTGTTCAGCAAGCGGTACATGGTGCGCACTGAGCCGAGGTAGCGCCCCTCGTCGAGCAGCATGGCGTGCACCGCCGCAGGGGCGGTGTCGGCGAACCGTTCGCTGTTCAGGGTATCGAGCAGCAGCGCGTTCTCCTGGGCATCCAGGGCCAGCGCAGGCCGCGCCCGGGTGCGGCGTGGCATGGGGCCGACCAGGCCCAAGCGATGCGCTTGGGCCCGCTGGCGGGCCGGCACCCCGCGCGGCAGGCCCAGGGCCCGACAGGCGCCACCGGTGCCCAGCAGCGGCGTCAACTCTTGCACGGCGGCGATCACGGCAAGTCGCCGGTGTCGTCGATCGGATTGCCCAGCAAAGCTGCAAGTTTTTTTTGGACGTCGATCACCAGCAGCGCCTTGTCCAGGCGCTGCTTGAAGTTGTCGCGCTCGCGGGTGAGCTGGGCGATGTGCAGCGCCTCGGCGCGGTGGGGGTCGGCCTTGGGGCCGCGCTTGACGGGCGCCAGGGCGGCCAGATCGGCGGCTTCGCGCTGGCGGCGCCAGGTGCTCAGAGACGACGAATACACGCCCTCTCGGCGCATCAGCGCACCGATCTCGCCGGGCTTGGTGCAGTTGTCGGCAGCTTGCAGGATGCGGCGCTTGTCGGCGTTGGAGAATGTGCGCCGACGCGCTCGCGGGACCACCTCGGGGTTGGTGGTCGGTTGTGACGCTGGAGATGCGCCCGGATCGGACAAATTCTTCACTGCGTGCATCGGGACCTTGGGTTGCTGGCTGTTCGTCATACCTACCTCGTTGCTCACTGATTTCTCAGAGGGAGGTGCAGCAGGTCATATTGGCACAAGGGGGAGCCTCCCGTTGAATGATTCGATGTAGGCGTTCTGGTTGGGCTTGCCCGGTTCGATCAAGAACAGTTGCACGCCTCGTGCATGCGCCCAACTCACCATTGCCCGTCCGCAGAACTTCTGACCGTTGTCGGTTCTGATCTCCTTTGGCACCCCTCGCGTGTTAGTCAACTGCTCCAGGATGCGCACCAGTTGGTTTCCACTCGGTGCACGCTCCGGCATGATGGTTACCGCCTCGTGCGTGGCGTCATCGATCACGGTCAAGTTCTTGATGCAGCGACCTTCAGCCGTGCGGTCGAACACAAAGTCCATGAACCACACCTGGTTGGCCGCCGTCGGGCGCTCCAGCGGGTGCCACTCGGCCAGCGAGATCTTTTTGCGCTTGTGCTTCTTCACTTGCAAAACCCGCCTGGGCATACCGGCGATCCACGCGCTTGTGGTTCACTACCTCGCCGGCTTGGCGCAGCTTCAAATAGATCATGCCGGCGCCGTAACGTCGATGACGTTGGGCCAAGGCGATGATCTTTTGCTATCCGTCACTGGCTGATAGCGGTAGGCGCTGGGGCTCATGCCAATGATGCGCAGTGCGCGTCGTTCGCTTAGCCCTTGGCCGTTCATGTGGCGCACCAGCTCCCGCCGTGCGGATGCGCTCACCGCTTTTTTCGCAAGGCCTCTTTCGTGACCTCGTTCTCCAGCATCGCGTCGGCAAGCAGGCGCTTGAGTCGAGCATTCTCGGTTTCCAGCTCCTTGAGCCGCTTGACACGAGACCGTCATGCCGCCGAACTTTCTGCGCACAGGTAATAGATGGCTTACGAGAAGCTATGCCTGCGGCACAACTCTGCCACCGGGAGCCCTTATTCAGCTTCTTTCAAGAAGCCAATGATCTGTTCTTAGCTAAACGCTTTTTCACGTCCAATCTCCTGTCGTTTGGGATTGAACTCAAAGTCTTTCTGCTACTCAAATCCGGGGGGACGTCGGGACATATGATTTCCAGTTAGAGGTTTTATAAACAGATCTTAGCAGTATTTAATATATTTCGATAGATCGAATAATGTCGCGAACACGGCAATCGAGCAAACCATCATGGCTTATTTTTTACTTCCATGGCTGGATTTTTGCGTGTGCTTGTAGAACGTGCTGCGCCCGATTCCGAGCACCTTGCAGACATCGGAAGGACTACTTCCACTGGCCGTCAATGCCTGAATGGCAGCGATTTTTTCCGCCGACAGGCCTGGACGGCCCCCCTTGCGACCACGCGCCCGTGCGGCCGTCAGCCCGGCCATGGTTCTTTCAATGATTAGGCGTCGCTCGAATTCGGCCAGCGCCGCGAACACATGAAACACTAGACGCCCGGCAGCTGTGCTGGTTTCTATGCGCTCCTTGGTGCTTTCAAAGCCCACCCCGGCCATTTCCAGTTCGCCCACGAGCTTCACCAGCTCAGGCAGCGAGCGGCCCAGGCGATCAAGCCGCCAGACCACCAAGAAATCGCCTTTACGGGCAAAAGCCAGAGCCTCGGCCAGACCAGGGCGTTCGGCCTTGGCGCCGCTGGCCGTGTCGGTGAAGACCTTTTCGCAGCCGGCTGCCGTCAGGGCATCCCGTTGAAGATCCATCTTTTGGTCGTCGGTCGAGACCCGCGCGTAGCCGATTTTCATACTTTCGTCCGCAAATCCGTCAATCGGTCTATTTTATAGACTTTGATTTATAGACGGGTTCGGATACGTTGGATGCAAAGAAAAGCCAGTAATCCTGTCGTTTTCAGAAGACGGCTGCACTGAACGTCAGAAGCCGACTGCACTATAGCAGCGGAGGGGTTGGATCCATCAGGCAACGACGGGCTGCTGCCGGCCATCAGCGGACGCAGGGAGGACTTTCCGCAACCGGCCGTTCGATGCGGCACCGATGGCCTTCGCGCAGGGGTAGTGAATCCGCCAGGATTGACTTGCGCTGCCCTACCTCTCACTAGTGAGGGGCGGCAGCGCATCAAGCGGTGAGCGCACTCCGGCACCGCCAACTTTCAGCACATGCGTGTAAATCATCGTCGTAGAGACGTCGGAATGGCCGAGCAGATCCTGCACGGTTCGAATGTCGTAACCGCTGCGGAGCAAGGCCGTCGCGAACGAGTGGCGGAGGGTGTGCGGTGTGGCGGGCTTCGTGATGCCTGCTTGTTCTACGGCACGTTTGAAGGCGCGCTGAAAGGTCTGGTCATACATGTGATGGCGACGCACGACACCGCTCCGTGGATCGGTCGAATGCGTGTGCTGCGCAAAAACCCAGAACCACGGCCAGGAATGCCCGGCGCGCGGATACTTCCGCTCAAGGGCGTCGGGAAGCGCAACGCCGCTGCGGCCCTCGGCCTGGTCCTTCAGCCACCATGCCCGTGCACGCGACAGCTGCTCGCGCAGGCTGGGTGCCAAGCTCTCGGGTAACATCAAGGCCCGATCCTTGGAGCCCTTGCCCTCCCGCACGATGATCGTGCCGTGATCGAAATCCAGATCCTTGACCCGCAGTTGCAAACCCTCACTGATCCGCATGCCCGTTCCATACAGAAGCTGGGCGAACAAACGATGCTCGCCTTCCAGAAAACCGAGGATGCGAACCACTTCATCCGGGGTCAGCACCACCGGCAAGCGCCGCGACGGCCGAGGTCTTCCGATCTCCTGAAGCCAGGGCAGATCCGTGCACAGCACCTTGCCGTAGAAGAACAGCAAGGCCGCCAATGCCTGACGATGCGTGGAGACCGAAACCTTGCGCTCGTTCGCCAGCCAGGACAGAAATGCCTCGACTTCGCTGCTGCCCAAGGTTGCCGGGTGACGCACACCGTGGAAACGGATGAAGGCACGAACCCAGTGGACATAAGCCTGTTCGGTTCGTAAGCTGTAATGCAAGTAGCGTATGCGCTCACGCAACTGGTCCAGACCTTGACCGAACGCAGCGGTGGTAACGGCGCAGTGGCGGTTTTCATGGCTTGTTATGACTGTTTTTTTGTACAGTCTATGCCTCGGGCATCCAAGCAGCAAGCGCGTTACGCCGTGGGTCGATGTTTGATGTTATGGAGCAGCAACGATGTTACGCAGCAGGGCAGTCGCCCTAAAACAAAGTTAAAATACGCAGATCACCCACTCACTCGACAAGCATGGCGTGTTTGCCTGATGATTCGGGTCCGCACGTCGGCCACTCCACGCCACCTCGCCTTGACCAGGAGCCTTGTACCTTGAGTTCGCAG
>Ga0308165_1001730_pt1 | contig 29143 bp, 33 predicted proteins | sample PhyWR2_FD_201032 | JGI IMG/M metagenome (GOLD analysis project Ga0308165, IMG submission 201032) | Phyllosphere microbial communities from UC Gill Tract Community Farm, Albany, California, United States - DLSLW.R2 | ecosystem: Host-associated > Plants > Phyllosphere > Unclassified | place: USA... | reverse complement strand
CGCGGCGCCGACACCGACGTACGGCTGACACAGCACCGGCCGGCCATCAAGCCTGCCGCACCAGCCTATCTCGATTTTTCCGACGTCAAAGGCCAGTTGCAGGCCAAGCGCGCGCTCGAAGTCGCTGCAGCCGGCGGCCACAGCGTGCTGACATTGTGTCTAATTAAACTCGGTAAGCCAGAAGGTTTAATTGGTCACAGCATCTTTACCTTGTGATATATTAAACCCGCCTCTCGACCCTCCCTCTTCCTCCCAGTGACAACCTCACCACGCGCTTACTCTTACATCCGTTTTTCTACACCCGAGCAACAAAACGGCGATTCATTTAGACGTCAATATGAGCTGTCCCTTGCTTATGCCGAATTGAATGGCCTTGTTCTTGACGAACGTTTGACGTATCGCGATCTTGGGGTCTCTGCATTCGACAAATCGAATGTTCGCGACGGTCAACTAGGTGCATTTCTAACTGCAATTGAATCCGGAAAAGTTCCTCCTGGCTCATACTTATTAGTCGAATCACTTGATCGAATCTCCAGAGCCAAGATTACTGACGCTCTCGAAATCTTCATGGCGATTATTAATCGCGGCGTTATTCTTGTCACACTCGCTGATGGCATGGAGTACAGCAAAGATAAGATCGATAAACAATTCACCGACATCATTATCTCCGTCGCGATCATGTCTCGCGCCCACGAAGAATCTCTAATGAAGAGTAAGCGACTGAAAGCCGCGTGGAGTACAAAGCGAGCCAATCTAGATGCAAAGAAGCTCACATCAATTGCACCTGGATGGCTTGAAATTAGCGAAGACAAGTCGCAATACATTCCGGTCGCGCACAAGGTTCAATTGGTTCAGGATATCTTTGAGTGGTCTTGCAATGGCATGGGAAATGAATCGATTGCAAGGCGTCTAAATGAGAGCAACATACCTACGTTTGGCTCTCGTTCGAAAAACGTTTGGCACACCTCTTACATTCAGAAAATCCTTGGAAATCGATCTGTTCTAGGAGAATTCCAACCTCACGTCATGGTGAATGGCAAACGTGTGCCGGAAGGCGATCCAACGCCTAATTATTTTCCATCCATTATTTCTGATGAAGTCTTCTTGCTTGCTTCATCAGCTCAGCAATCACGCAAAGTTAATGGTGCTGGCCGCAAAGGAGTGGGCCTATCCAACCTGTTTTCCGGCCTTCTTCGCTGTGGTTATTGCCAGGGTTCAATGGTCTACGTCAATAAAGGCCATACTGGTCCACGAGCAAAGTTACTCGTTTGTTCGAATGCGAAGTCTGGCAAAGATTGCCATTACGTGCCTTGGGAATACCCGTTCTTTGAGAAAAGTATGCTGACGTATTGCACCGGCTTGGACATCGAACATTTTCTCAAACTTGACGACACCGCTGAAACCGAGATAACAACGCTGACAAGCAAGATCGCCGTATTGAAAGCGTCGATTGAATCCACTCAAGACAAAGAGTCGAACATTCTTTCCGCAATCGAAGCTGGAGCAAAGTTTCAGCAGTTTGAGGTACGCGCAAGACAACTTGAACAGGAGCGAGCTCATATTGAATCTGAACTGCAATCTACACAGAAAAAATATGATCAGTTAATTAGCGCGAAAGTCGATATCACAATAGTGAGGGCAACTATCGAAGACCTCGTATTGCGCATGAATGAGCTTACTGGGACTGACCTATACGATTTACGCGCCGAACTCGGTCAGCAGATCAAACGGCTGATTGGACGAATCGCGATTTATGCCGGCGGTTACATTGAAAAACCGAAGTACATTACGGCGCTTCGAAAACATTTGTTGACCAAAGGCCTTAGTCCTGAAGAAGTCTCACAACACATTGCAGCCAAACACAATTTGGAGCCGAATGCAGCAGAGCGCTTTTTCATTACAGCCTCCCGGACAGGATCAATTCGGATGATTCGCCCAAGTGCTACGAATCCAGAAATATTGCACTTTGAAACCCCGGGTCCAAATATTTCAGAAAATATGATCACTCACACGGATAGCATCGGTGTGCTTGCAGAGGCGCTGAAATCCATACCCCCAAGTAAGTAGCTAGTCTTCAGTCAATTATGTGCATACTAAAATTGCGGCTATCTCACTAGGGACAACACGCGCATTCTTTTTGTTAATAACGGCAGATAACGTCTTGTCCTCGTCATTTGCTTTCGATGCCACACAAGTCATTTATTGCCAATAAACAATAAATTGGTGTACGTTTTTTGGAGGGCTGGATAAGATTCTCTTGTCGTTTTGACAAACACACAGGAGATTCATAATGAATGCCACCATCGAAAAAAAGCCCACTATTGCTCTCGAAAAGAAGAATGTCACGGGCGCTACATCAACCACGTCAGCAACTGCCCCAATCAACACGACCACTTCACCGACAAAGAATAGCGCAGAAGATTTACGCGAAGCGATCCACGCAATCGATGCGGAGCGCACCGAACTGGTTAAGAAGACCATCGAAAATATCAAACCCGGCAAACCATTCGATTCGAGTATCGTCCGCGAAATCAATAAGCTGGAAACGAAAAAGAATCGCCTGATCGTCACGCGATTCGCCTCATTGTTGCGAAAAAACAGTCAAGAAGTACAAGCTATCGTCCATCAGATCATCGAAATCTAACCACCGTCAATGACGGCGATTGCCGAAGCGAATGCTTCAGTGCCGCCGGACTCAATGGTTCACCTTGGAGATAATGATGAACATAGCTAAACCCGCTCAAAAGCCTAACGTAATTACACCTCTCTATCAGCAGCTACTGGTACTCATTCCATTGCTCAAGGTAATGGAAGAAAGCCGTCCGTTGATCAACAAGGGCCTCCGGCCATTCCGACTTGAGGCCGTGCATCTGCCGTCAGGAAAACTGTCCATCGGCTTAACCGAAGCCAATTCGTTCGATGCGAACGGCGACAAGCCAGAAACGACCATCACGATTCACAGCACGAACAAGAACAGCGCGCCGCTGAGCTACCAAGAAACATTTATGTTCGCATGGACATATCTGTGCAACATCAGTGCAATAGGAGAGGAGGAACATGAGGAAATGTATGATCGCTTTAAATTCGCATGGGCGACCTATGTGATGGGGCACGAACAGCAAATCAAGGAAATGGGCCTTGGATGATCGGTGGCTATTCTAGTGAGAATATTAGCGCTCAAATTTTTCAGCGGCTACTCACACTGATACCTGATCTGTTCATCATCGATGACATTGGTATTTCGGAGATTGAGGGACAGATGCCGCTTGATTGCGAAGTCCTGCTGCGCACTCAACACAGACTGACACTCAGATTGAGTCACAACGCTGAGCACGCATCAGGACGCACCGTTATCAATACTGAAATGACCCTCGCCGTTTACGCTAATCGTAGTATGGCTGAAGCTCTGACATATCAAGACGCGTACATGGTTGAATCGGTCTACTCGCAGAACAACAGTCACATCGATATTCTTGCAAAGCGAGTTTGGAATGACTACCTGCATACATGGCTAGGCAATCTCATCGCTATGGGTCATTCGATCAAAGCGGCAATCGACTATGACTGACAATTCAAAGCCATTGCTAGTGAAATCTAAACAAATGTTCGCGCTCGGCCAAGTCGTCGCAACACCCGGCGCGTTGGACGCCTTGATCAAACTCGACGTCGAGCCACTGAAATTAATTCATCGGCACGTCACTGGCGACTGGGGCGATTTATGCGCTGAGGATAGACATCAAAATCTATTTGCAATCCGCTCAGGATTGCGAATATTTTCTAGCTACCAAATAGATGCAGAAACAAAAATATGGATCATCACCGAAAGCGATCGTTCTTCAACGACACTTTTGCTGCAGGATGAATATTGAACACGAAGGCAGTATTCACAGCCATTTGACGATATGATCTCCGCCCGACGGCGACCGCAGCCTAAACTGGCCGGAACGTCGCTGAAGTAGTGACGTATATTCGCGCCCATATTTTTACTACGGCGCAACACAGAAAGCGGCAGTCTAAAAGAAATCCTACACAACTCTTCAAAACATTTCCAACTGGTCGCTCACCACTTCCATGACGGCCTTCTTTGCTGCGATCTCTGAATTAAGCAACGCCTCCACATATATATCCAAATCAGGCATTACACCTCCATTGGAATTGCGTGTAGATTTATCGCGTCGTAATTCGTCATCAATAGCAATAAGGAATACGTTAAGCACAGATAATTGATCTAGGCTTAGAGTTCGGACGTCAGGAACTTCAATTGACAAAAGATCGTTCGGCTGAAATTTCAGAAGCCCGCCACCAAGTACGCGTAGATGTTCAGAAAACCTATTTTGAATAGGTCCGGAATTTAACAAACAAACTAATGCGCCTAGTTGAATAGTAGTCAGGTTCTTCGGGTAAATACAATGGTAGGTAGTGAGATTTAATGCCTGGCTCTGGTTCCAAATAAACCGCACTCGGTCACGTCCAAACGATGCTGCCCAAATTGGAGCTGGTTCACGTTTCTCATTTTTGTACCAGGGGCGACGCCGTGCTAGTAAGAAGCGCTCGTGGTATCCCTGATCTTCGCCGTGTTTTATATACTGTTGCTCTGCATCTGAAAGCTCGCCAGTAAAATTTACCAATTTTGTACGAGAGCCAGATTGAGCTAACTTAACTAGATCATCCTCAACGAAAATTAAGCCAGATACATCTCTAGCATTACCGATGCAAGGAAGCAAATTGGCAGAAGATATGTTCGCCAAAGAAATTTCGGAATCAGTTAAGTGAAAGAATTCATTTGCGCCAGTAGCCAAGCCTCGTTTTGTTTTTGCTAGAGCATCTAGGGTAATCACCGAGTCATTTTTTTCCGATACTTCACCGACTAAGAAATTGTTCCATTTTTTTATTTTTTTGAGAGAGCTCCACTCTACCGATTTTTTTGAAACAATTTCAAGTCCCGAGGAATAGTGTTTTACGGAGAACTCGGGATTCCTAGTTCCATCGTTCTCCAATAAAAGAACTACTGATGTAGTCAACGCGCCATGAAAATGGTGATCGCTTTCGTCGAAATACAAAAGCTCCTTGAGTGATCTTATTTCAATTAAATATTCGCGAAGACATAGTGCCGCATTCGAGTTTAGCCAATCAGCAGGAACCAGAATAGCAGCACGACCTCCCAGAGCAAGAAGGCGACAAATTTCGAATATGAATAAAATATATAAATTGCACGCTTTGGAAATGACAATATGGTTTCGCGTGCCAATCTCAGCATGAATATCCATATCATATGCAATGTCGTGATGCCTCAAATAAGGAGGATTCGACAATATGCCATCAAACTTTTCGTGTATTGGATGTCGGAGAAAATCTCCTTGTAAAAACTCACACGTAAGATCTAAAGGAGCAGACTTTCTCGCCAAGACCATAGGGGCTTGATCAATATCTATACAAGTAATTTTTGAGTCAGAAATTAACTCCCCTATTGCTCGGACTAGTACACCAGTACCAACGGATGGCTCAAGTATATTCTTCGGCTGCACACCCGCCACCCACTTTGCCATCATTTTTGCAATTGAAGCCGGGGTAAAAAACTGCGCAAAGTGCTGCCGTCTGCCTTCAGTCACACCGTCAATATATGACTCCTCTGGAGTAGCGAGGCTATTTGGATTCCAATCAATATCAACATTCTCAAAATCAGAAATTTTCGCCAATCTGATTTTTTTCTCACCAGCTCGTGCCATTTATATACATACTTTCCAAAATTTAAATATATCTCATAGCTAAATCGCCAGGATGTTAATTTGATATTATTTCTGTCTTTTCTTGTCTGCAACATCAACCGCAGCCTTCAATTCTGCGACAAATTCCTCATTGGTTCGAACCTTAGCATTTGCGATATTTTTATATTGACTAGATTGCAAATTTGCATTGTTGCTGGGATTGACATACAGATCCGGGAGCCATGCAGTAGGCATGACAACAACATCAACTAACGACACACTCATATCAGCATTAAATCTAAGCGATATCGTTGATATAAATAATTCATGTGCCGGGTTTTCTTCGTAAAACTTTAATAGGCCCCGTGCTTTAGATATGTCATCTTTATTTGTTCTGCCACCTTCAACAGCGGACTTAACGTTAACGAATACCGGATTTACAAATCCCTCTAGATGTATCTCAAAATCGTAAACACCGACCTCGCTATTTGGCATAGTTAGTTTTAGCATGCCGAAATCGCGCCCATACATTTGAAGATTTTGCGTAATCAACTCTTCGAGAATGCGCCAGACACTCCTGCCTTTCCCCGCAGTTCCCCATCCATATGGGAATTGCCCAACATTGCCAATCTGGACCTTCTCAATCCTCTGAACAAGTCCCTTTAGGGACGCCTCTAATGCCACCCTGACCGCCGTCGTTATTTGTACATCGTTCATAAAGTCGATAACCTGTAAAAGAAAGAAGAACGTGGAGCAATTTCGCCAAATTAACAACATAAGCGATGTTCGCACGGGCCCGAAATTGCTCCCACAAAATCTTCGAATCTTACGCGACTGCAGGTCCCAAAGCTAGAAGCGGTACGGAAAGCAGCCGTCGTCGCTGGAGGTGATGCTGTCTCTAGTAAACGGTAAGTGTTCGTGCCAGTTGGCAGAGGGAGAAACGTCGTTAAAGATACATCACAGGGCAACAAAAGCATCGCTGGCGGCGTCCTGCATAGTCAGTGTTTGGTCTGGTGCACAGCTCCCCGACCGGCAAGAAAAACGTTTACTAAATGCAATTAGTAAATGTTCATATACCAGGTGCAGCTCTTCCGATGTACGAGCCCATAGGGTCTGGATAGAATGGTTTAAATATATTGCTATTTTGCAATATTTAAACATTCTTGAGGGATTACCCATGAAGGAAGGGAAAGCTAGAGTATTGAATGAAAAAGAGTTCACCCGGACAGTAGCTACTGCCAGAAAGTATGCGCATGCGAAACGCAACGTGGCGCTACTCTATTTCTCCTATGGGCTCGGCTTGCGTGCAAAGGAAATGTCTTCACTGAAGATTCGCCACGTACAGGACGATGATGGTCGAATTGTCGAGGAGATTAATCTGACGAAAGATATGACCAAAGGGGCTAAGCAGCGCCGTGTTTATTTGACCAGCTCCAAAATAGTCGGCGCTATCCGGGAATATTTGGATGAGCGCCGCAAGGAGGAGGGAATACTTTTTAATCAGGAGGCTGCCTTATTCAAATCCCAGAAAGGCAGTGCCTTCACACCGAATACCATGCAACAGCTATTTCACCGGCTATATGACTTAGCTCGTCTGCCAGGTGCTTCTAGTCATTCCGGCAGAAGGACATTCGCCACCAATCTAATTGAACGAGGCGTTGATATAAAGGCCGTATCTACTTTGATGGGACACTCTTCGATTGCGATGACTGCGCAATATGTTGAGGACAACCCGGAACGCCTGAAGCAGATAAGCGCAGCCATCTTCATTTGATATCGAATGTCAGTTTCTGGCCGATTGCGGACCTCGGCCCAAAGTTTGTCGCAAATTTATCAGGAACCGCCCCCTATTCGCATTAAGAACTGAAAATTCCGCTTCGCAATTCGCAATTGAGCCACATGTAATAAGCCTTTGCGGCCGGCTATAAATCCTTATTGCGAAGCAGAAAATTACCTCAGTTATTGATTTTTATGATTTCTTCGGCGGACTTGTAATCAGGCGGTCCACACATGAGAAAAGCCCGCTAAGCGGGCTTTTTCTTTGGACCTGAACGGCAGCTACTGGTCGGAAGGGACCTTAAGAAAAAATGGTTTCTTTTGCAGAGATTTATCAAAGTTGAAATCTCGGAGCATTGAACTTTAAGCTCATCAAGAACACATGGAATCGACTTTAGCCATCAAAACATCAAATTGAAACGGCTTGCGAAGCACAGAATAGGTTCCCACAGAAGTGATCCGTTCCGGCATTGCGGTCATGAAAAGGAATGGCACATTTTTACCTTGTCTGGAATTTCTCACCAAGTCGAATAGTTCGCACCCATTCATTCTCGGCATTGAATGATCGGACAAAATGATGCTCGGTGTTTGATTCTCCAAGATGTCCCAGGCATGCTTGCCGTCCTTCGCCCGCATGACGTGGTAACCGCCCATCATAAGTGCCACTTCGATGACATCCAAAAAGTCTGGCTCGTCATCCACAATCAAAATGCTTTTGTTCATATTTTATCCATAGTTCTACCATGACACCTTCTCTCCTCGTTCGCCATAGGCGTAACGCTCTTAATGCGTAAGACAAAGGGTCAATAGCTAGGCCTCACTTTGGGAATAACGACAGTGAATGTCGTTCCGGTGGAATCGCGGGATTCCACACCAATCGAGCCATCGTGCGCTTCGGCAATCTTTTTCGCGATATATAAGCCCAATCCGAGGCTCGTCGTTGCCCGTTCCCTTTGCTCGGGAACAATAGCCAACTGCACCATAGGATCGAAAATTGCGTCGATGGCTTCCTTCGGGATCAAGGCGCCGGAGTTCTGGATGGAGATCGTTGCACTGTCGGCATCTGACGACAGTGTCATCGTGACGGGCATTTCATCGCCTCGGTATTGGGCGGCGTTGTTGAGAAGATTGGTAAATACCTGTTGCAGTCTTATCTGGTCAAAGCAGCCTAATACTGGCTCTTTCGCATTCACGACGAACGAACAATGAGCATGGACTGCGGAAGCGTCGATCACGGCAGCGTGGCAGATATCCAACATATCCGAGTCGGCAAACGCCATCGGCATTTCACCTCCCAGTTCAGCCCGTGCGTATTCCAGCAAGTCATTGATCATCGAGTTCATCATTGACGCGCTTCGTTTTATGCGGGGAGCCAGTAGCGCAATCCCTTCTTTTGTCATCCCGGGCTGCCCCAGAAGGCTGCTGGACAGGGCGATGGTGGCAAGGGGATTGCGCAAATCATGGCCGAGGATCGCCAGAAAGGTATCCTTGGCCCGCGAAGCCTGCGCCACGTAGGTCCCGACAGACTCCGCCAGCGCCTGATCGATGGCCTCGTTGAATCGGATCAGATCAGCGCTGTGCGCCGGCGTCAGCGCATTCCCGACTGCAAACCACAGACGCTGCACCGTCGCCCTCAGGGCGCGGAACTCGGCGGTTAGCTGCAATAGAGTGAAGCCGTCGTGTTGCCTTGCGGTGCCGTAAATGGATGCTCCGCTGGCAACGATACTGCTGGGCGACAGGCCTTGTGATTTCCTTTGCTGTTGCTCGGCGCTCTGCTCAGTGTCTATATCCCGTGCGATTGTGCGCAGAATCTGTTCCGCATGATCGCGTACTTCCATCCTCGACGGTAAGCCTTCCAGTTCCAGCGTCCTTGCGAATCGATCCCACTCCGCAAGAACTTGTTCCATGTTGGTGATGATGAATGTCGAGAGCTTCATATGATCCAGGATGACGGCAAAGTGCCCTAGCCGGACAGGGTGGGGCAAATACCTTCTAAATGCAAACGATGGTTTAGACACTATTGCACCGACTTGCTGGCCCATAGCGACCTTACGGCGTCATCAGGCACATTGGTTTCACTCACTTTGATCTAGGCCGGCAGCAAGAAAAAAGCCCGCACAAGCAGGCTTTTAACTTTCTCGGACGTCTGCTGCTGGCCGGTTGCGGACTTTCCAATTCAATGCGTATGCTGATGGTGCGAGTCGGGGAAGTGCGCATGCGAGTGCTCAATTCTGGAATGCCGATGCATATGCCGATGTGGCACACCCGCCAAGACCTCGGCATCATGCGCATGCTCATGATGCCCGTCGTGCACGTGTTCATGCTCATGTTCAGTCTCATCGTGGATATGAGAGTGCTCATGCCTCTCTGAGAGATGAAGCCAAATACCTAGCGCCATCAAAAGCCCGGCGACTATTAACGGCATGGTCGGGGGCTCGCCCAATATCAGCGCCAGCAGCGCTCCAAAAAAAGGTGCAATAGAGAAATAGGCGCCGGTGCGAGCAGTCCCAAGATGACGCAGTGCCACGACAAACAGAGCCAGACTCACACCGTAAGCCAGAAAACCAAGGGTCATCGCGCCCATCACAACTGCTGCTGAAGGCAAGCTGGCTCCCATCAGCAACGCAAGTATCAGATTCGTACAACCGGAGAAAAGTCCCTTCACTGACGCGACCCATGACGCATCGTTAAGAGACACCTTGCGAGTCAGGTTGTTGTCCACAGCCCACGCCAGGCATGCCCCAAGAATTGCCAGGAAAGGCCACAGCGTCGACACGTCGGCGGTGCCGGGCCAACTGAGAATGATTGCTCCGGAGACGATGGCCAACATGCCGAGGGCGATGCGCCGGTCAAAGTTTTCTTTAAAGACAAACCAGGCAAGAAGCGCAGTAAACACTCCCTCCGCATTCAACAATAAAGACGCTCCCGACGCAGGCATTGACGTTAAGCCGGTCATTAGCAACACCGGCGCGATGACACCACCGGAAATGATGGCGCCGGCAAACCAAAGCCTCTCCTCGCGAGGTAAATTTACCGTTTCAGCGTCTGTAATTTTGCGGTAGGCAGCAAGACCGATACCGGAACCAAGATAGAACAACCCGGCCAGCAACCAGGGAGAGGTGTTGGCCAGAAACAATTTGGCGAGAGGGGTTGCCGCGCCAAACAACAAAGCGGCCATCAGTGCCGCCTTGACCCCGCTGGGCATCGAATGAAATTGCATATCAATTCCTGTAAGCAATGGAACAGAAATTCATTGTACCGGTCAGCTCTGAATAGCTGGTGGATGACGTCCGTTATTGGCCGATTGCGGACTCAATTTTATTAGTGCCGCAAAGGCCGCTCGTGTATATAAGTCTAAAAAGCAAAGGCAAATTCTAGAACTTGCCTCTGCCTAGCAACTCAGGCTTGAACCATTACAGCCGCATTCTTCCCTCAACCGCGAATTCTTCGAAGTGATCCTTTGAAAGCACATAGCCATGCGGGTGATACTCAACAATACTCTCTGCGTCAGGCCACGGAAATTTTCGACCTACCTCATAAGTACTTTTTAACGACTTGGGCTGCGACTCTGCTGAATCGAAATACTTTTGCATTACTGGTACTAACCGGTGAAAATCTGTAGCTGAAATAGGCCGGGCCAGCGGAAGGAGAATCTGAAATACCTCTTTTCCATCCTTCCGCGAAGTGTATGTTAAGCGTTCCAAGTCGTTGAACTGGGGTGCCAATTGTTGAGCGTCGAATGCACCGTCAAATTCTACAACGAGCAGGTGCGTGAAGCTGTCGCTGCGATCTGTTTCCCAAGGACTTATATAGACACCCTCCAGCGGTGCGTGCTTACCCTTCATAGCCTCAGGTGCGGCGAGCATGGAAATGCAGAAATCGCCCCATTCGAACCAGCCACCGCCGCATTCGGCCCCGTCTTCATCTAGAACTTCAGCAGAAAACGGCAGATGATAATAGTAGATCGCACCCAATGTACGCTTTGTCAAACCCGTTGGCTGAAATGTAAAGCTGACAGTAGGCCCATCTTTTTGCATTGCTTGATTCATTTTTATCTCTCTTTGATATCGTCGCAGCTACACCACTCGTTGAGTGATGTAGCCAATTAAAAAACAGTGTCGTGATTTATGCTTCAGGGGACGCGTCCGGAACGCTGGACTTGTAAGCTTTCTTCGTGCGCGAAATCACACCGCGTTGCAATCGGTTCGCCACTTCTTGCGCATCTTCGTCGCTGATTTCGTATTGATGCATTTGCTGTTGTTCGTGTGCTTCTCTAAACTTCTTGGGCACAGATCCACGACCCGTCCAGGAAATTCGTTTTCCATCGAAATACTTAATTGGCAATTTGCTGGAAGCCAGTTTCAGATCTTCGGCAGTAAATTCGAAGAACTCGATAGTCTGTACGATCTCTTCACGTACGTTCTCACGGAGCTCCGACATTCCTGCTTTCCGGCGCTTGAATTCGGCTTGCTCTTCCAGGAGTTGGGCCAACCCCGCGCTGCTATTTAAAAACATAAATTCTCCTAAGTGCTTGATAAAAAATGGACTCACTCGCTCGAAAGATTTGCACTTCTATCTATCGCGAGTGAGTCTGCACTGTAAGAAAATTCTTTACACAGCAGAAGGATCAGGCCGGGAGACTGCGTGACCCTTCCAAACCCGAACACTTTGTGATAAGACAATAAAAAACGGCCCTTACGTCAGTAAGGGCCGTTCTATTTCGTACTTCATTACTTCGGAGGAAAAACTCCTGAAACTGCGGTGTCTATACAATTTTTATAGAATTTATTTCTACGTTTGATTGTGGATTTCTTGGCTTCAATATCATCGACGGATCCCAATTCATTCGCACTAGTGTTTCGATCCGGCCTCTCTATACCTACTCCCTCAAAGAATTCAGTGCGATAGTAGAAATCATCTGTCACCTTATCCAACGTTTCAAATTGAAGCTCACTCCAAACCTGCGCCGCTTCTATGCAGTATTGGTAAGATTCAGCGTAGGTTCTCTTACCGCCTACCAAACCAATTCTGTACTTCGGAGTACCTTTTTCTGAGAAAGGTGATTCCCACAGAGATTTGAATGTTGCATCCACAAGAATACTACCGTCCACTCCAGGAATCGACGTGATACCGACTGTATTTTCGTCACCCACAGTATCAATCTTCATGGGCAGAAATAAATAGAACCGCTCTAAAACCCATTCCCGAGCCGATAGGGAGGCAGTGTATATGTCCCCGAAATCGTCGAATCTTTCCGCTATTCCAGGTGAATCCATTTCGATCTGGCGAGCCAGATCGGATTGCGAATCTCGACGTGCAGTGCAGTAGCTTGAGTATGTTTGGTTTTCTTTGATACAGTTCAGATACAACGCCGCGAGACGCAGATAAGATTGATATTCGCCAGATCGACATGGCCCCTCATCTTCATATAGATCTGGGAGAACCGGATTCTTTTTCGCAAGAGCCAATTCGCTCTCTACATCACCGTCCCGCATTGCAACTGTATATGCAATCGACTCCGGATATTTCTTTGCAGCGAATAACCAATTCTGCCGCCAAAGAATATACGTTTCATCATCATACGACTCGCTCACTATTCCCACCTTTTCAAAGACTTCCCTCGAAGACGCCGGCTTGCATAGCGGATTCATTCTCCAACACTCAAGGCTACGGGGGCCGGTCGGACACCGCAGCAACTTGAAATTTTCTGCAAAACCTACACTTTTTTTCTGCAACTTCTATACTCAGCGCTCATCGTTCTTTTTGCGCATGGCGAGTATTTTATCTCTCGCCAGGACATCGCGCCTAAAGTGCTATCGCACTTGCCCCCCTCTGCGGCAAGGTGCGTGCCGTCGAAGGCAGGTAGCGCTCCAACGCGGCATCAATGCCGCGTACACCCCCGTCCCACTTAAATAGGCCATTTGGCCCAAGGAGAAGCTATGCCCGCTGGATTCGTCACGTCTGTACCACCCGTCACCTACGCCTTTGAATGCGTGATTCCTCGCCGCCACCAAGAGCTGTACGACCTCGGCGATGAAGATTCGCTGCATCAATTCCACCGCTGGATCGGAAAAACCGTCAGCGATGGATTGATTTCAAAATATGGAGCCGATTCACTCGACTCGCTCACTTCTGCCGAACTTGCCGAAGACGATCTGGGTCTTTGGATGTCTTGTAAATTTGATTCACAACCAGATGGTTCGCTGCGCCTGTCATTTGAGCGAGTTCATCAGCCGTATCCAAAGCATCCTAGCATCGGCATTCAATGGGTTAAGCATCCCACTCTCGGGTCTGAAATGATCATGGCATATGGCAATCCCTCCAACGCGGAGTCGCTTGGCCATAGCCACATCCAATCAGAGCAATCACATGGGGTTGGCCATCCGTATGCACGCCGCAGGACAAAGATGAGGCCGGCAGCTTAACAGCCACCGGCCCAGGCCGCCCCAAGGCTCCGCCTGGGGCATTCCTGAAGGAAGTCTGAAGGTAACCAATCCCTTCAGACTCCATTACATACAGATCGAAAGAACAATGATGAAACTGAATATGGGCCGATATGGCTGGGATGGCCTCCAGCGTATATGCAATGAAGTAAAGGAGAGACCGACATCGAAGGTAGCTCGAGACTTTACAAAGAGGTTGGCTAGAAAGTTTGCAGATGAAATCGAAGCTGAAGTGAAACGTCGTGAAATCCGAGGTGACAACCTCGCGGACAGCTTTCTTGTCTCGATGGATATCAAACTCAACCCAGAAACGCGGCTCGTGCCCGACAAGACCCTGCAGCGAAGAAACATCCGCGTGGAGATAGCCGAGGTGCTGGAGAAAAAGAAAAGCTGGTCACGTGAGCTGCCGTCACCGACCGAGAAAAAAACCTGGGAAAGCTCCCTTCTTGACTAATGGAAATCGCAGGCCGTGCCAGCTCCACTATATAAATAGTGTGTATGAATACGGGTGGAGCTGGCACGATAAATACCAGATCAAGGGTGCTCTAGCCTGCACCATAAAATAAAACATACGATAAAAAATATGACCTTAAAAACTATCCAAATCGCGACCAATACGGTTGTGATCAACAAGCTACCGCCGGGGCATCCATTCTGGAATAGCGAACTAACAGTCGGCTTCAATAACGTTTCAATGTCTTTGGATGAACTTGCCTCTCACATCAAAGACGGCCATCCATTTACAACTCAACACAAAGACCGGCGCACAACCGCCAACTTCCTACAATCCAATCTACTTACAATTGACATCGACAGAAATATGCGTTGGGAGGAGGCATTAACTTCCCCCTATATTCAGCGCAATGCGGCTCTCCTATACACCACGCCATCGCACTCAGAGGAGCTCCACAAGTTTCGTGTTGTGTTTATCACAGAAGATTTGATTTGTGACAGCAATCAGATGCGCCATGCATATCTCGGACTGATCGACCGATTCAATTCAGATGACAGCTGCCAAGATGCATGCCGTCTATTTTTCGGATCGAAAGATTGCGATCTTGTTCAACTCGATAACGTGATGTCGAGTGAAGAACTTAAGCGCTTAATTGCGAGAGGGAAGGAGTGTGCTTCTAAAAGCAGCTCCTCAGCTGAGAAAACAATTCAAATCCGTTCACAAGTATTTTTAGACCAGAACCAGGAAGTCAAGACTAGGAGGGGTGACTATGTTCATCTTTCCAGTCTCGAAAGTCGGACTTCTATTCATTGCCCGATGCATACAGACCGCAGAGCGAGTGCACTCGTCGTCACGAGTAAAGATGGTATCAACGGTGTCCACTGCCGAAAGTGCAATACGACTTTTTGGCCGGAAAACCTCAGCAAAAAACGGCGCGCCAAATACGACTTCTATCGCATAGAAGACATCATTACGGAGAACGAATACAGCGAAAATCCGCATAATTTCTACGATCAAGATGATGCCGATGTAGGAGCTTCTTTAATGGAGCCAATCACATCCAGTGCCTACGTTTACAACGACCGATACTTGCCCGACCTTCCGATCTCTGATGGCGTGACGTTCATCCGTAGTCCGAAGGGGTCTGGAAAGTCCGAGCTTCTATTTCGAAAGGTTAAGGAATGGAAGCGATCTGGAAAGAGAATCCTATTGGTCGGTCACCGACGGGCATTATTGATTTCATTGGCTAACCGCTTAGAACTGGATTGCTACTTCACAAGTAGCGGTGCGCAAATGAGTTTTGTTGATCCAACACCTCACTATGCCATCTGTATCGACAGCATTGGGAAGAGACTAGATCCAGATTATGATGAATATGATGTAGTGATTCTCGACGAGTCAGAGCAGGTATTCGCGCATATTACATCGGACACCCTTATTGGAAAGCGCAGATCATGCTATTGGAAGCTATTCCATTACCTCCGGAGGGCGACCACAATCGTTGCCGCTGACGCAGATCTCGGGCAGATCACCATTAACTCCGTCACACATGCAGTAGGCGGGACTACCCCATATCGGTTCCACATGAACCAATATAGCGAGGGGTGTTGTGGCGTCTACTGCTATGAGAATTCCGATCAGCTATTGGCTGAGCTTCTTAAATCGATCGAGACGGGTGGCAGATATTATGTCGCCACAAATTCACTCTTTCGCGCTGAGACGATTCGGCAGGCAATTCAAAGTAAATTCGGAGATAGAAAACTCGTCATGCTCGTGACGTCAAAGACGACCAAGGATCCTAGGGTCATCGAATTTTTGGCGAATATTAAGACAGCCATTCTGGATGTTGATGTCACCATCGCATCACCAACCATCGGGACCGGAATTGATATCAGCTTTGACAATCCCGATCCGTTGATTGATGGTGTGTTTGGATTCTTCGTCCAGCGCGTCAACACGCACTTCGATATCGATCAGCAGCTTTCGAGGGTTCGGAATCCACGTGATATCCGTTTATGGGTAGACAAAGCACAGTATTACTTCGAAACCGAGCCAGAAGCCATCAAGGCAGAAATTCTAACCAACTCCGACAGCGATGACTTCCTTACCGGCTTTACTGAGAACGGTCGCCCCACGCTGGATATTACATATCTTGATATCTATGCAGACGTCACAGCGATGGAGCGGGCATCTATGAATCGCTTGCGCTCGAATCTCTACCAGCTAAGAAAGAGGAATGGATGGCAACTCATTCACGTGCCTATGAATTCCGAGATGTCTGCTACTGGGCGGGAGTCTATTGCCTTAGCAAAGGAGCAGATCAAAGCAGAAAATAATGCAGCCATTGTGCGCGCAGCAAGGATTGACGCGAGTGAATATGAAAGAATGCGTGATGGGCCTGGGAAACGAAAGATTCTTACCGATGATCAGGAATTCTCAATGCGTCGATATGAGATCGAAGCTTTTTACCGCACTGACTTGTCTCAAGAATTGGTTGAACTGGACGACGGGAAAAGATATCGCGACAAGGTACGCGCCATGGAAATCTACCTAACCCCAATGGAACAGCTCGTTGCAAGATCGCTAGGAGAGAGAAAGCGTGAGCTATTGCACTCTGATCGTGCATACGCGCCGAAGAAGCGCCAGCTATTACACTCGCTTTTGTCTGCGGCAGGAATTGCTGATAGTACTCATATGATTAAGGCTGATGTTGAATTCTCTAAGGAGAGTCTGGGAGAATTTGCTAAGGTAGCAGAACGGGAGTCAAGCGCCCTTGAAGAGCTATTCGGCATTCATGTCAGAACTGATGTGCGCGACAAGCCTATTGAACAGCTGAGCACAATTCTTGAAGTGATCGGCCTAAGCAAGCAAAGTACTAGACGATGCAAGGGAGCTCGTTACTACAAGATAGAAGAATCAAAATGGAATTCTATTCTTGAGATCGTAGAGCGCCGCGCTAGCACCAAGAACAAACGAAAGACACTCATGCTGAACTAACCAAAGCCGAACGACATCCAGTGCTTACTTTGATAAATAGAATGCAAGCACTGGAAACCTATATGAACACTAAGAACTCTAGAAAAATCACGATAACCCCGCGCCTTTTAGATCAGCAGCGTCAATACCCAACCTTTGACGATATGATGATTGATTCTATGCATGCTTCCGAGGATAGGGCTATTCGTAACTTCATGCGTTCAGTGGATTGGAGCGATCCAAGATTGCAGGCGGCTTTGTAAGCAATGAATGCTAGGGCGTTAGCTACGTTCCTTGATCGTGTAGTCTGGAGGAATGATGTTGCCGTTGGCATCAAGACGTGTGGTCGGGCCTGGGATGTACGTTAGATAGACTCGGCGAACCTGATCACCAAACCCGTACGTGATCTTGTACTGAACTTTGTATAGTCTGTCCTCGATGCATTTCACTGATGGCGGATATAGTGAATAGTAGCGTTTGCATGCTTGATGCAAGTCCACATACGCATATTCCCATTGAACTTCGCCTATGAGTGTTTCGGCGCGAATCGCGGCGCAGTGAAGCAATAGAATCAGTGTAGGTATTTTTTTCACAGAAGCTCCACGTTATACGTAGGTAGCAATACGCGCACAGCTGCGCTGTATATAGTTCTGAATCTCTCAAACTGAATTTCTGATCTGGTCGCCCTCCATGCTGCCTCCTGATCAATCGAGCTGTGACCGGCACGCGAACAAGTAAATAGCTGTGCCAATTTTCTCAATTCGTTGATAGTGGTTTGTTCTAGCCATGAACTCATCACGCTGCATTGCACATCATATGCAAGGTGGTGGATCTCACGTTTCGTCATTGCGTGCTCACCAGGACAGGCTAGGACTGAATGAATATGCTTTCCTAATTCAACTATGAGCACCGACACGAGTTCCGTGAGCAAACGAAAATCTATTGATTTGTCATTTGCGTGCTGAGACGTTTTATTCCAGTTTTCGACTATTCGTTCTGCTCGTAATTGCATGTTCCAAGTCGGTGGCGAACCTATTGGTGCTCGAAGTAGAAATATCGGTACTCGGAATGCCGCTTCAAGCAGACCATCATATGGACTTGCTTGGGCTTCCTGTACTTCATGCCGATTGTCTACCATTGCCGTTTATATGCGGCTTTGGCCTGATCGCCTCTCGATTTCAGGTCTTTTAGATATTGCTGTTCTTGTTCCGCTTTTATTTGAGCGGCACGTTTCTGCTTTTCTTCTTTAAGCTTCTGCCGGGCAGCAATTTGTTCCGCCGTTGGTAATTTCGGTAGTGGCGATTGAGTCTGTGTTGTGGCGCCCTTTTCGGAAGATGGAATGCTTTCCAACCGCTTCCTATTTTTCTCAGATTGAATTCGCTTCCAGGCAAGGTCACCCCTTGCTTGCTTTTCCGAATAGTCTAGCCAACCCAGATGGCAGATACATCGCTTTTTTGTTACGACGCCAAGCATGTAAAGACGGTAAGCATCATCCCATTGAAGAAATTCATCTATTCGTTCCATTGAATAGAGAAATTGGAAATACTTATTTCTATCCTCGGTGTGGTATTGCGATGGGATAGAAGTATGGAACCAGCTTTCGACGATTTTTAGTTGGGCAAGAAGTTCTTCTTTCTTCTGCTTCTCCCGTCTTAGGTCTTCCATCGCCGACTCTTGTTCGTTTTTCTTTTGGCGACCGTAGTTATATCGTGTCCAGAAGTGATAGATCGGAGCCGCAGCGAGTATCGGAAGTACTAGAACGGGTGTCAGAAACGATGTTCCAAACGACAAGAGGGCAGCATATGTAACTGTTAGCGCAAAGATTGCCAATTTCCTCGATGCACTATTTGACAGCCATTGGTCGTCATAAGTAATCGCGTCTCGAATGGAATTTGCAAGAGAGAGAACTCCCCACCCTCCTATTGCGAGTGTGAGAATGGCCATCAGCATTGAATTACTCCTTAAATGGGAACGTCCTGAATTAGTTCTGACCTCTGCTCAATGAATTGCTGACGGCTTTCATGCAAGCTCTCCCCAATTGATTCGCAGCGTCTGCGCGACTTGAATCTACGTAGAGTCCGGGCAGTACGCCAGAGTCCGCTTTCTGAATCATGCTTTTCCAAGTTTTCCTTGTTACGTCTTGCATGGCTGCGGGATATTCGCCAATGTCGATTTCCATATTGCTAAACAGAGCACTTGTATCGCCGCCTTTATTGACCATAGCGTCCATATACGCGATGACATACAGCGTACCTTTCGTACACATGTCTTTTAGAGCAGCTTCGGTAACTGGCTGAGCCGTTATTTGTTGTTGCTGCTGTCCATTTTTTATCGAGGTTTGGGCCTTATTGGCTTGCTCTGCGACTTTTTGATCCGCATTTAACTTCGTGTCGTAGGCCTTTCTGGCATCTGTCCGAGTCAGTGCGGTTATGCCTGAAAATAAAATCAATATTGGCACCAAGTAAATAAGGATTTTCACTCGGTTCGGCTTCTCACTTGTTCGCAATAACCATGCTGGCTTGATCATTCCGACAATCAGAAGTAAACCAATTACACCCGCTAGAGCGCTTGATACATCCGATATTGTCGATGGGGGCTTCCCGTGAACATCGTTTTCGGATGAAACATTGATGTTGCTTGCGGGAGGGACTGACACTGCCGATTCGGTAGATTGCGTCTGCTGTTGAGGCGCATTGGCATCGGTCGTCGTCGAGTCATTCTGCTTTATGATGCCGGCCTCTACGGGGGCATTTTCTGGCTGTTGATTCACGGCATTAGCTGGTGAAGGAGCCGCTGCTATTTCCGGCTTTGCTTTTTCAATAGCTGTTGTACTAAGTTTTGCGATCCGGTCAAGATATGCTTGCTTGATGCATTCAGCGTCTGGGCATTTATTTCTGGTTTTCGAGAGCCATGTTTTTTGATCCGCTTTAACGTCATCCGCATTCGAAGTCTCAGAAAGCGCTTTCTTATAGGTCTCCATCAGTTGACTATCGAGAGTCGAAATCTGATTGTCCGTGCAAATTGTTTTTTCGGTGGCTGTGGAGGCCTTTGTGCAGTCGAAGCTGGCGGCATCCGCCAGTGAGCTGAAAAGGAATAGGGATATGCAGATAATAAGACGCTTCAATTTTCATCCTTTTATTGTTTGATTGCGGAATCGCGCGCGAGAAACGGATTTCCTCTGACAATTAATCTTATCTCAAACGAGAGATGTTTTAAACTGAATAAGATATAATTATCTCAATTGGTGGATGCTGAGTATTGCCGGTGTTAGAGAATGCCCGCATGCCTACCAATGATGAAAAAAACGCATTCTCGAAGCGCTTAGAATTCGCGCTTCGTCGCAGTCGTGAACCGGTAACCGGTCCGACTGAATTAGCTTTGCGATTTAATCTTCGACATACCGGCACTGCGGTATCGACTCAAACCACGCATAAATGGCTTACTGGACGAGCTATTCCTACCAACGACAAATTGGCAACGCTCGCTCAATGGCTCAATGTTGATGAACATTGGCTACATTACGGCCCACCCTCAAAGCCCATCAATCCGCCAGCGAATGTTAGTGACGCAGCGCTTACTCCAGAATTACTCGAACTTGCTCTCAAAATCCAAGGATTGCCTTCACACAGACGATATTTAGTGGAGGAGTTGATCGAGCAATTGAAAGAGATCTCGTAATAACCTGAATTTAGATTCGTTTAAGCGACTACAAATTATCATCGCTTGGCTGTATGTCAGACTTTCGCGAATCTTCTTTTGGCCTACGGAAGAATTCCTTTAGTGCTTTCGAATATTTCGTATGCGAGCCATCATCCAATTTCTTCGATGAGAAAATATACTTCTCTGCCGTTCCGATAACTTGTATGTTGTACATGACTGCCAACGTTCTCAAAAAATCGTCATCAAACTCCCCTGACTTCGTATGAATGATCATCAATCGAGTAGGTGACAGAGCTAGTGACATGCAATGAATCGGACGAGAGTAACCATCAACGTTAATGAGTAGTGGCACATCACTAGTAATGAAATGCTCCCCCGCAACAACGTTATGTACGATTGTCCATTGCATTTTTTCCACGACATGTTTTAAAAACTTCTCGTCGTTTATAAATGAAACTAAAGCACCGCGAATACTGTTCTTATAGATAGCCTCGACATCGAGACTCTTAAGAATTCGGTCAGCTGACGAAGAATTTCCGAATCTCTGAATGAGATCCTTTTGGATTCTTTCGATAGAGTCACTAGCTTCAATCTCACTAATTCTTGCAGGCCCTCGTTCCATCAACGAATTCAAGAACTTGGCCCATGTGTATTTCTCCTGTTCACTCAATCCATTCAATCCGAATGCAAGAAGCTTTTGGTGAACAATAGCCGCGTCTGCATCAAGCAGAGCAAAGAAACCCGTTTCAAGGGCATCGGGACGTGATCCTATATCCTCTCTCCCCCGGAATTCTGGGAGCAAGGTGTAGAGATCTTTTACATGCCCTACCGCCTTCGTCGGACGCCTATCCGCTCGAATTTTATTTTTGAAATCTCGCTGATATAGCCAAAGTCCTCTTCCGTCGCTGCCTAACCATGTTTTCAGATAAAACTCTGGTACAAAATGGTGGCGGCGAGATATCTGCATAAGGCGTTGTCGTTTTCACTCAGAGGATTGGATAAACTTGAGAAAGCTAGAAGAAGATAATCGAATTGGGGGAACAATATGCAGCCGGATTGGTGGAAATATGTAGTTGATGTTGCACAGATTCTTTCAGCTATCGGCACGTGCGCGGCTTCTATTATTGCTGTCTGGTTGGCGCTCAAGCGTCCGACCTTGCATATTAGCGGGACTGTTGGCATCCGATTGATTATTGCCAATCACATTGAAAAGGTGAATGGTAGCTACCCGGAATATGTAGTAGTCAGCGTGACAAATAACGGAGCAATCGAATTTACCGTACGAAGCTTTGCGTGGAAAGGCGGCTACCGCTCCAAAGTACATGCGATGCAAATGATGGGACACAATGACATGTACGTTCAATCATCACCTCTACCTCACAAGTTAGCATTAGGTGAAGATGTGCATTTCTTTCTTCCCACGTATGGGGAGGAGAGCTGGCTACAACGAATTTCATCGGCAGATAATTTTTTCTCAAAGTCATTCGCAACGCGGAAGAGCCTAGCAAGCTTGCGTTTGGTGGTATTGACATCGGTGGGCGTCAGCCATGAGTTGAAGCCCGAGGAAAAAGTTCTGGATGCGATATGGGAGCGAATCCAAGCCGACCCGTTGCCAGGAATGGAAGACCAGTGAGGATGATTTCCTGTCGGCTGGGCGCAGGGCATAGACCTTGCCGCTAGGACAGGACCTTCCGGCGCCGTCGCGCCGGAAGGTTTAATGGGCATTAATATTTTCACTCTGTGCATACCGATTCGAATGCAGTGCTATCGATATGAGTACAATTCTTCGGTATTAGAGTTTCTATCTATGGTTTATTTCCTTGGCAAACTCTTCAGCACATGTATTCGTAATTTGGCATTTGTTAACAGGATGGCTGGGTCCATCAGGCATTTTCGTATCGAGAAGATGCAACGTCAGAATTCCGGCGTAGTAACTTCCGGGAACACCAGCGAACGTGATTTTCTCCCCGTCTTTAAAAATCCCATCGTATAAAGTAGCAATAGATCCATTCTGAGGTGTCAGAGTGACTAAAGTACGGCCTGAAGCACGACATGTAATGTTCACAATTGCATTGGTGTAAGAATCACGCGTGCCGCTATCAAATGTATTCATCACGGATGCGCCTTCAGCCCTCTTACATTTAGTAGGCCATAACGTTGCACTCACAGCCTCAAATGATCTGTTTTTATCCACCGAAGTTGGAATATAAAACCGAAGCTCTACCGCAATGATCTTATCGTCTGACAAGGGTTGAGCCTGATCCTGCATCCATGCCCAAGCCGACGTAAGAGCCGGTTTCAACGCATCTGTGTACATATTAAGGAAAGCGCCGGCTGTAGCGGCTATGACAGCAAATGCTGCCTTATTCCGCATCCGAACCAGCCAGCTTTGTTCTGGCGTATCCGTCACCGTTGTTATTTTCTTCTGCTTTTTCATTGCGTCTTGGTTTGCTTATTGTCCATGATAGCTAAAATAAAAAGCCCGGATGTACGGGCTCTGTTTAGCAATACAACGCGTGACAGGAGGTGGTCTTGCGTTCTGGCAGAGCGTCATCTCTAGAAGATGGTTTCGGCATAAATGATCCATCTCGAACCAAGTGCCTGCCAACTCGGTACGAGCTTCATCGTCTTTGTAATCATGGCGGAATCCAAGCTGAACTCTCCAGTCCTTCGGCTCTAAAGGGCCGAATACGACATTCCAGATCTCTGGATCTAGGTATTTCGCAATGATCGGGGCAATGAGATCCCTTCGGAATGGAACGATCCAATGTCGCTCGCCGTCTTCCGATTTCGTGATGATTCGAGGCAGAAGTGTTTCGCTCTCGATATCTGTTAGATGGGATAGCATTAAAGAGATGTCATTTCATGAAGATCTTGCCTAGCTACGCTTCCTTCTGTTCACTCTTCTATTGGCGAGCAGCAGGAGGAGGTTATAACCTCCGTACATTAAAGGCTTACTGAGTGCGACGAGATTCTTTGCGCTTCATTGCTTTCTGGTTTCTCCTATTAAGGTACTTCATTAAGTTCAGTAATTCCGAGCATGCTCGAATGATCAAGAGTTTTAGCTGTGATATGGCGGCGGCATGATCGCCTGTGACGATGGCTCCTATGAGAATCAAGTACTGAATGCAATTTGCTTTCAGGTGTAGTGCAATGGCCGTCTTCGTTAAGAAACGGAGTTTTTTACTAATCAATGCTTCCTCCAATTAGATTAATTGGAGGTTTTGCCTTTTACATATTGTCGGACGTAGCAATACCGACACCTCGACTTTACGACCACTCCGATTTAAATCCAATGACAATTGAATAAAAACTCGGATGCAGAGCATCACAGGCTTGTGATGCAGCCTGCACAACGCCAGGTTTAATGGGCCTCAGTGTTTTCACTCTGTGAATACCTATTGAATGGCATTGAATTTCATCTAGACAATATGGGATTCAGTTGATGTCTCTTGGAAAGCCCTTCTCCGTGCCCGCTTTCACCCCAACCATCTATCCCAACATTACATCTGAGATATGATGTTTCGTTATGGGGGAGTCAATAAGGCTATAACGCGACTCTAAAAATAATCAAAACGAAAGAGCATCATGGATCCAGTTTCAATGATTCTGGCGTTGGCATTACAGCATCCAGAAGTTGCAACTCAAGCCGCCAATACCTACAACACACCTGGCCAAGTCGACAGCTCAAAGATAGAAGTCAGCCTAGCTGACTTTGCTATGCAAACGCTGAATTGCTATCACCGTACCGCGCGCTTTCGCGGAGTGGATGTTCTTGCGGCTCCATGGGCGGAACAATCCAAGTTTGGCGCTCAAGCTTCTGCTGTACTGCGAATTACCTTCACAGGACTCAGCAGCCAACCTTATCAAATGATCGTAGCTGCAATGGCAAATCAAAGGAACTATCGGACCTTTGTAATTGGCGAGAACTCCCTGGTTCCATACAACAAGCGATGTGCTTTAGAAAACTGGACCTTTGCTGGCTAAAATTTAGCGCAGCATTTAGTTAAACGGCTGAAGCGTCTTGGAAGAAAAAAAAAATGCGCAAATACTGGGTGGCTATATTGGTTTTGATCGCAATAGGGTCGGCAAAAGCTCAAACGTCTCCTAATGCTTCCCATCAGACAACGAGTGCTATTCCAAATGCCCGCTACGAAATTGTTCAATCTGCAATGGCGGCTCGCTGGACCTTCAAGCTTGATCGCTATACAGGGAGTGTCTGGCAATTGGTGGCCACTTCTGATAGCGGCCTGACTTGGGAAGGGATGATGGTTGCGCAGTCGCCAACAGTAACCTCACCATCTAAGCCTCGGTTTCAGCTCTTTACCTCTGGAATCGCTGCACGTCATACTTTTCTTCTTGATACAGAGACGGGACGTACTTGGCAGCTAACAGCCCAGAAATTCACTCCGAAAGATGGCACTCAGGAAATCGAGATCAACGTATGGCAGCCGTTTCAACCTTAGTACGATTTGCCGATTTTCGTCACCAGTTGACTCAATGTTGGGCTCTTCTGCCTCCCTCCAGTCTTAGTGACATACATGAACACACTAGCAAATCAACGCCCTGATCGAAATACTCAGTTGCACCAAAAGGCAACATCTAACGGCGGCATTGAGCAGCAGATCCTTGTCGATGAACCACCCTCATATTTTCCGATCACTAGTCGGCTTCTGAGAATATGCCTTCGAAAATAAAGAATACAAACGCTATGGCATGTGGCTACCTCTACATACTACAAAATAAATCGTTCGGGCCATTTGTCGTCAAGATCGGATTTACTACATTGACCCCTGATGCCCGAGCAAAGCAAATCTTCTCTGGAGCAACTGGCGTTCCTGAACCCTTCGATATTGCATACGCATGTCACGTAGAGGATTGTCAACGCGCGGAGAACCTCATTCATCAACGATTAGCCACATACAGAATTCACCAAAGACGGGAATTCTTTCAGATGTCACCTAAGGTCGCTCAACAGATCGTCTATTCCGTTTGCCGTGAAGTGAATGGGGAATTAGGGGCTAACCATGAACCCATAGTATTTATTCACGACACCATTAGCGAAGAGCGCAACTGGAACGCTTCAGATGATTCACATTGGGAAGAACCATTGGGCAATGTTCTCGAGATTGATCCCGCTATGTTGAATCAATCTCCAATTGGAACAAGTACCCTAACCAAAGAGCAAAAAGAGCGAATTGGAATCGTAAAAGCGATTTTGGAAGAATTCTATCCCGGCACTAAGGAGGAGTGGCACGCGTCATTTACAAGGGATACTAATCCAGAGCATGAACTACGTATTTGGGAACATATCGCAAAAGCCTTCTTGAAAATCGATCAAATTACCTATTTCTCTGATGAACAGCGAAAAGAGGTGTATGTGCTACTGCTTCTACGCTCCGGTAGCTCCACAAAGCACATACTTCGCACTTATGGCGGAACTATTTTTGCGGAAGCAACGATGAAAGCGATTCTGAATACCTACGAGTTGCCCCCTATACCCGTGCGTGTTAGATACGAGCCATCTAAAAAGAAACCTAATAAAATAACGATTTATCCTAAGATTTTGGATTCTACGATCTCGCAAATCTACGGAAATCTTAAATAAGAAGCATTGATTTGCATTGCCACTTACTCCAGGATTGCCTTCTTCTAGCTCCGCGAATCTTAGCGGCACACATCTGAAGGTGGACCGGTGGCGCTGGAAAATCAGCAATAGGACGGAAAAAAGGTAGTGCTCATGGATAAAGAATTCATACCGGAAATCATCTTTCCCAAAGTCCTTGAAGCAGATTTGTATGAATTTCCAGCGCTATGGGCTAAATCAACGTCCAAAGAGGATATAGACTCCGGCCAGTTCAATTTAGGGCAACTAAATCCTCGGCAAAGTAATACCTTTTTCTTTCTCCGTTGGGTTGTTGAAACCAACGAAATTATTAAATGCCTGAACTTGGTCTTATTGGATTTACGTTCGCTTCCTCAAATGTTCTCAACACTGGGAGGTGCTCCCTGGTTACGTTATCAGATCTTGGTTCGTAATTTCTACTCCGAGTTTTATCGGCTTCGCGAGATCTTTAATACTTGTGTTGCTAAAGCATCCAAACGCGGACTCGTTGAGAAGCGCGAAGTCGAGCCGCTGCGCTCCTACTTTAATGAGCTGTTTGAGGGAATGTTCAAACTGCGGAATGCGCTTATTCATGCATCAGTCCAATGGTCAGGTCCGACTCACAATATGTTAGCTCTAAATAACGCCGCCAATCGCATGGGTATGGCTCTTGGCGATATTAAGACTGGAAAGCCAATTGAAGTCGAAAAATTGCTTGAGGAAATATGCGGATCTGCTGCAAAGCCACTACTAGAAGAATCGCAATTAGCATCTTCGGTATTGGAAAAAGTCATTTATACGCTTGCCGAGACAAGTGTGTTGATTAGCGCAGCCTCTTGACCCAAGTCTGTTGTCTTCCACTTCTTTCTGGTCTTGGTGGTGCACCTCTGAAGGTGGGTCAGTTGCACTAGCAAATCAACAGAGAAGCTTCACGGAGAGTTTCAATAGAAAGCGGCCGCAATCGCGGCCGCTTTCTATTTCGATGTCACGTTCCTTCGCTCAGCTTCCAAATCGAAGCACGAGATCTCCCACTAATACAATCCACTGTCGAAATCGAACTCAATTGCTCGGTAATCGCAAGCTCAACCCTGTCTCTTTTCAAATTCCGCCCCCATTCAGCTTGCCGCGACTCTTTGACAGATGTCCCATCGTCTTTTTCGCCCGCTCCACCAGCCGCCCACTGAATCTCGAAGGTGGAGGCGATGACCTGCTTCCTTCTCTTAAGAAACTCGATCGCGACGCGAGCTAATTCAAGGGAATACTCTTGATATTTTTGCTTCATACATACCTCTTTGAGGTTCTGGCAAATGCCACATAGATATAGTGGCCAGACGTACATCTGAACAACTTATTTCTATATATTATTGAAATGGCATTCTTTATAATCAAAAATCATATTTGGCTGCTGATAACCTTAGTAAACAGGGCGATCAAATATGAAACAAGATATCTATTTTCAGGATGATGTTCTCATCCGATGTAATCAAAGGGCGATGATTGAATGCACTATTACGTAGTGATGGCAAAAGTCGACGGGCCGTCCTCTGCGCGGTAGCGCCTACGTGTTGATGTCTTAACCTGCAATCCAGGCCTGCCATCAGGTTTTATTGGCCACAATATCCTGCTGGTGGGGCCTCCCGGCACCGGCAAGTCGATGCTGGCGGCGCGTTTCCCTGGCATCTTGCCGCCCATGACCGATGAGGAGGCGCTGGAATCGGCAGCCGTGCAATCGCTGACCAGCGGATTTTCCGCCGCGCGCTGGAAGGTGCGCCCTTACCGTTCGCCGCACCACACCGCATCCGGCGTCGCACTGGTCGGTGGCGGCAGCACACCACGCCCCGGCGAAATCTCGTTGGCGCATCGCGGTGTATTGTTCCTCGACGAGCTCCCGGAATTCGATCGAAAGGTGCTGGAAGTATTGCGCGAGCCGCTCGAATCAGGCCAGATCACGATCTCCAGGGCCGCGCGTCAAGCTGATTTCCCGGCGCGCTTCCAGCTCATCGCTGCGATGAATCCCTGTCCGTGCGGCTTCCTTGGCGCGCGTCATCGCGAATGCCGCTGCACGCCGGATCAGGTGACGCGTTATCAGGGAAAAATTTCAGGTCCGCTGCTGGACCGCATCGACATGCAAATCCAGGTCGGCGCCATCGCGCATGACGATTTGCTGCAACAAGCCGCAGGCGAAGCATCGGCGGACATTGCCGCGCGCGTGGCAAGCAGCTTCGAGGTGCAGCAACGGCGCCAGCGCAAAAGCAACTACCTGCTGTCGACCACCGAAATCGATCTGCATTGCAAACCCGATGCCGCCGGCGAAGACTTGCTGCGTACCGCGATGACGCGCCTGAACTGGTCGGCGCGCGCCTATCACCGCGTGCTGAAAGTCGCGCGCACCATTGCCGACTTGTCGCAAGTCCCGATCATCGGCAAGGCCCACATCGCCGAAGCAATCCAGTATCGGCGCGCGCTGCGCGAGCAATAGCGCAGTTCGCTCTCCTCAGGCGGCCTTGAGCAATCGCCGCACGAA
>Ga0308165_1001727_pt1 | contig 29203 bp, 10 predicted proteins | sample PhyWR2_FD_201032 | JGI IMG/M metagenome (GOLD analysis project Ga0308165, IMG submission 201032) | Phyllosphere microbial communities from UC Gill Tract Community Farm, Albany, California, United States - DLSLW.R2 | ecosystem: Host-associated > Plants > Phyllosphere > Unclassified | place: USA... | reverse complement strand
TTTCTTTCTTCTTACGCTAAAGCAATCGACCTTGTTAGTGCTAGTTCATTTTTCTTCGTGGTCTATGCGTTAGTGATTACTGCGACACGACCTTTATCTGGTCGAATCTTTGATGCCCATGGCGAAAATGCTGTGATGTATCCTAGTTTTATTTTTCTAACGACAGGTTTACTTTTATTGAGCATGACCACAACTAGTTGGATGTTACTAGTTTCAGGAGGTTTGATCGGTTTGGGCTACGGAACATTTATGTCTAATGGGCAAGCGATTTGTCTAAAGGTCAGCCCAAATAGTCATCGAATCGGTATTGCCTTATCTACCTATTTTATCGGTTTAGACCTTGGTCTTGGGGTCGGGCCTTATCTTTTAGGTGAGCTACGTAGCATTACATCATTTTCAGGATTGTATTTGACTGCAAGTATTATTCCTGTCGTTTGTATCGTTCTTTATGCTTTATTCTATCGCTCTAAAACACCTGCCAAAGAAATACTTACAAAGGAGAATTAACATGAGTACAGATGAACGAATGTTAGAAGTGTTACAAAAAACCTTAGTCAAAATCGAAGAATTGAATACTCGTATCGGACATATTGAAAGTGATCTTACATCAATCGATCATTATCAAGCAACCCTTAGTCAGTATGCACAAGAGATTAAATTAGTAACTGAAAATAATAATATTATAGGGTAAAACCTATAACTCTAGATGTACGACAGGTTTGGATTTGCTATATTAGTAATAAATTGTCACTAAAAAAAGATCCGAATGCGCAGTTTAGTTGCTGTTCATTCAGATCTTTTTTTCAGTTATTTTTCTAAAATGCTGGTGTTAATGTTTCACTATATTTTGTTTCTAGTAATTCTCGAACTTCATCGCTTGTCATCGCTTTTTTCAAGGCGTTGATTTTATCAGAGTCTTTATTATCTTCTCGGGCAACTAAACTGATAGCAAAGCGGTCATCAACCTTCTTCTCTAATAGAATCGCATCTTTTGGTGTCAAACCGATTTTAGCAATATAAGTTGGATAATTATAAATCATCGCAATGTCTTTCTCATTATAGGCTTCTGCCAGATTTAATAAATCAACGGATACCCATTCAAAATTTTGTGGATTATCCACAATATCTTTGATGGTACCATTAAACCCCACACCTTCTTTTAATGTGATCAATCCAGCATCGTCTAAGATTGCTAATGCCCGGCCTTCATTAGAAATATCACTTGGTAATGCAATTTTTGCCCCGTCAGGTAAGTCTTTGACATCTTGGTAGTCTTTAGAATAAAAGCCCACTTTGGCATTATATATTTTTTGAACGACAACTAAGTTGCCTTCTTTTTCTTCGTTGAATTTTTGCATGAAGGGCTCATGTTGAGCAAAGTTCGCATCGATTTCTTTGGCATTCAATAGTTCATTGTATTGAATATTATCATTCACTTGGACTAGTTCTACTTTGTATCCGTCTTCAATATTTTTGCCTGCTAATTCAACAACTTCAACCGTAGACGGAATATGAGAAGCCACTTTGATCACTTTGTCGGCCTGTTTTCCTGTATCTGACGTTTTTTTCTGTCCATTGCATCCTGCTATCACTAATCCTGCTACTACCAAAAGACTAATCAATACTTTCTTTTTCATGTTTTTTTCTCCTAACGCTTATTTTTTATTTATTTTTTTTGCGAACCAGCTACCGCTGATTTGAATCAAACTGACAAAAATGATCATTAGAACGATCGCGGTGTACATAACAGCATACTCATAGCGCTGATAGCCATAACGCAACGCAAAATCCCCAATGCCACCACCACCGATCACACCCATAACAGTTGAATAGGAAACCATACTAATAACCACCGATGTCAGGGCTAAAACTAAACCAGATCGTGCTTCCACATATAAAAATCTGAAAATCAATTGAAGCTTTGTGCTCCCTAAAGATTGAGCAAGTTCTAAAATATCATTTGGAATTTCTAATAACATTTGTTCCACGAGTCTTGCATATAATGCAATAGCTACAAAGCTTAATGGCAATGCAGCAGCATAAGTTCCAAAAGCTGTTCCTAATACTAAACGTGTAAAAGGAATCAACGCAACGACAAACAACAAAAACGGAAAGGAACGAACAATGTTGATATACCCATTTAATACAATCCCGATCCACTTATTGGTTTTAGTCGGTATTTTCTTTGTCAGATAAACAAAGGTTCCAAGCGGTAAACCAAGGACAATTGCCGCGATAATAGAAATTAGAATCATTATTCCGCTTTCTAATAACGCTTTGCTCAACTCAGGTAGATAATAGTTAATTTTCTCTATATATTCTGTCATCATCCTAAACTCTCCCGAACTCTTTCATAATAAGAACCGAATTGCTGTTGTTGATTGTCCTTGGAAATAGTCATTGTTTCTACGACTTTGCCTTTTTCTAAAATCGCTGTTCGGTCACACAATTGCTTGATCAAACTCAACTCATGACTGACTATCACCATTGTCGTGCCGAACGTTTGATTGATTTTCCGTAATAATTCCATAATGTCATATGCATTTTGCCCATCCAAAGCTGAAGTTGGTTCATCACACAGTAAAATTTTAGGCTGTGTAATCAACGCACGAGCAATGCCAACTCGTTGTTTTTCACCGCCACTAAGCTGGCTGGGGTAATGCTCGACTTTATCCGATAAGCGGACAAACTTAAGAACTTCTTGAACTTGCTGTTGTTCATAGGTCTTATTTAACCGTAATGGTAGTCCCACATTTTCACTTACCGTTTGATTATGAAGTAGATTAAATTGTTGGAAAATCATCCCGATTTGTTTACGGCTTCGGCGCTTTTCTGCTTCACTCAACTGCAGTAAATCCGTCCCTGCTACTTTTACGACACCTTGGCTGGGCTGTTCCAATGTATTGATCATTCGCAGTAAGGTGGACTTACCAGAACCACTTTCACCAATCACGCCAAACAATTCATGCTCCTGAATCTGAAGGTCAACCTTATCCAGCGCAGTGATGATCGTTCCATGATGCGTATAGCTTTTTGTGACTTGTTCAAAAGTAATCATTTCATTTCCTCCAACTTAATCGACCAGCAACTGAATAAATTCAGTTTTCGAAACATTGTTAAAATATTGACCTATTGTAATATCCGCCAGTGCTTGCTCGATTGCCTCTTGCTCATAATTACAGCCCACCAATAAGTCTGACAGTTCCTTTGTATCTTTTTGACTAAAATAATCGCCATAGATGGTAATTGCTATAATTCGGCCTTTCTCTACTGAAATATTCGCTTCTATTAGTCCGCCTTTGAATTTCTCTTCTCGTTTGATCGTATAATTTGGTTCCTCTCCAAATATCCAAGCATCGTTCCCATAAATATCGGCTACTAATTGATCAATAGCTTGCTCATCTTCTAGAGTCAAATGGTATTCCTGTGTTTGGATAGACTCCATAGTTTCAGCATTAAATAAGTGTAGCAACAAATAATCTCGAAACGCTTCTGTAGAAATCCCTTGATATTCTTTAGCTAAATAAGGTTTGAGATTAGTTACTCGGCTTCTGACAGATTTCGTGCCTTTTGATGCTAATTTTTTTTCAGAAACAGTCAACACCCGACTAACCTCATCTAAATCAACATTCAACATCAACGTTCCATGTGAATACATTTTTTTATTTTTCGTATACATCGCATTGCCAGAAAATTTTTTCCCATCAATCAATAGATCATTGCGGCCGCTGATCTGCGCACCAGTTGCGCCTAGCTTGTGTAAGGCGTCAATGATCGGCTGTGTAAACAACTTGAAATCACCAAAAGACTCATGGTCTGCATTCACTACAAAACTAAAACTCAAATTACCTAGATCATCGTAAACCGCTCCGCCGCCAGATAATCTTCTCGTAACAGTAATCTGATGCTCATTTGCATAACTTAGATCGACTTCTGCCCGCACATTCTGATTACGCCCAACAATTACACATGGTTTTTGAATGTAAAATAAAATAAGCGGTTCATCAAACGTTCGCTGATTCAGCAAATACTGTTCCGTTGCTAAATTTCTGCGGATGTCATGGGAAGTCATAATAACATAATACATTTTGCGCTCCTTTTCTGATTGCCAAGATCTACAAACTAATTAAAGTGCTTTCAAAGTAAAAATTGGAAAGATTCTGATAATTGAACTATCAGGATCAGTCTATCATTCCTAATTATAATATTACACCTATTTGCTCAAAAAAACTCTATATTATAAGGAAAAACGATATTTTATATAACAGAAATTTGAACTTGAAACAGTTTTTAGTACACAGAAAATTGATTATTCTCTTTTTTGACAAAAAAAGAGAATGGAGCATAACTCTACGAGCTACACCCCAATCCCTTAGAAGCTGAACAAATACTTTTTACGTGTTCTTCTATTTCTACTTGATTTCATCTAATTTTCGTTTAATTGCAAAAAGAATCTCCTGAACATTATTTCGGATAAAAAAATGGTCTCCTTGAAAAAATAACTGTTGACAATTTTCACCTATCAGTTCGATCCACTGATCTAATTCACTACTAGCTTCTTGTGTACCATTCAAAATAAGAACAGAACAACCTATCTCTTGCTTGGTCCAGTTAAACTTAAATTGATTCAATAAAACCAGGTCTTCTCTCAGATAGTCCGTTACTAATTCTAAAAGTTCCACCTCTTGAAAAACTTCTTTTGGAATTCCACCTAATTGAAAGAAAAACTGATTAAACTTCTTGACTGGCGCACTTAAGATTGATTCATAACTCTTTGACCGAAATATTTCTGTTCCTGAAAATATCAGACATTTAGGCTGTTTGATTGCCCTAGCGATGAGTTTTTTATAAATATCTGCAACCACTCTAGCCCCCATACTATGCCCAAATAATATATATTCTCTGGTAAAATCCACACAATCTAACACTTGTTTAAGTGTTTTGTCGATCAATGCCCGCCACGTCAATGGCCTATCTGCAAAACTTCTGCGTCCACGCCCATCATATTCAATTTGAATAATTTCAAATTGTTCATCATTCAATTCTAGCCATTCTTTATAAGGATTTACGATACTACCTGCATAAGGAAACATAACTAACTGAATCATTGGCTTTCTCCTATCTTCGTAGGACATCATAATGCTAGCTCCAATTGATCACACATTGCTTGGAGCACTGTTCCTAATTGATTTTCTTGCTTCGTATTTTCTGGATAAATCAGTACTAATTGATCAGAATATTTGTTGATAACGATTTCGAAACCTTTGACCTGATCTAGAGCGTCTACTTGTTTTCTAGCAATCGCTAACGTTTCGGGGGTGAATTCAAAAATCGTTTGATTGTTGATCGAATAGATCGATTTGTCGGTATAATGGCGATCAAGCTTACTTAATTCATCAATCAAACTGATTTGAGTGTCTAACTTAATTTGTTGTAATTGATTCAACTGCTGTTCTACGTCATTAAAATTGCCACTTGTCGGTTTCTTCAGCACTACTGGCCATAAATCAATGTATGGACCAATCGTTTGTGCAAAAGTTGCTGGCATATATGTCCTATTCTCCTGTACCACATAAACAGGAATTGATTGAATATCACTGATTCCATGGTTTTTTCGAATAATCGCTTGTGCTAGATACATAATCAACGACCATTGATTTTTAGCATAATATTCTTTTGTTTTATCTCCTAAAATTAGTGTAGATAAACGAATAGAAAAGATATCTCCCATTTTTTGCTGATTTTGACTGCTTTCTTTTAGTTGCTTAAATAACATCAAATAATCTTGTAGCCCACCCAACTTTGTTCCCTTATTGATTTGAGGTGTGTGGGGGGTAAATTCAGGTATAGCTGTTTGGTTTTCTGGATGAGTCAAAAGGCCCTCTTTTAACTGATTATAGAAAACTGTGTCACTATATTTATCCCAAATACTATGCGAAATCAGTACATGTAAAATCGTGGTTCTTTCATTGACTTTTGTTAATAACATTTGATAGAGCGCATTTGACGTCTCTTTTTTGAACCTTACAACCATTTTTTCTTTGATTTCTTGCAGGAAAGAACGACTTTCTTCTTCATTTCTCAAACTTAAATCAAGAAAAGGGATAGTAAAGCTCTCGGAAAATTGATGTTCATATAAAAGATATTCTTTTCCTTGTTTTTCATAACTGGTTCGTAGAAAAGGTTGCTTTTGGATCACCTGTTTTAAAGAGGCACTTATTACTGTTTGATCCGTTGTTGGTAATTCAAATGTGGCATACACCATTGTTTCTTGTAACGTGTCTAAAAACATTGTCTGCATCGCGTTTGGTTTAAATGTTTGTTTTATTGGATGATTGTCCCAGCGGATTGGAGCAAATAAATTGTCTTCGTCTACAGCTTTTTTGTCCTCAAAATTTAAAAAGTGAACAATCTGATCGATTTCTTTCAAAAATTGTTCATTTATACTTTGGATAAAACTTTCTGAGAAAAGGCGATTGTCATAAACGATATTACTATTTAGATTCTTATCTACAATGACTAAATTTACAGCGATCGGTGTTCCAAAATGATTATTCGAACTAACTTCATTCCCTTGGGGAGCGGGGCTCATCGTAAACAGTTGCTCTCCTTGTTGTGTTTCATTAAATTCTCCTGAATAATTGAAAGTAACCATCGGTTCGATCTTCGCAATTTCAGGTAAGACAGATTTAGCTAACCCATAGCCAATACCACTTTTAGGAATGGCTTTCAACGCACGATTTACTTCTAAAATATCAGCTTCTATACTTCCATTTCCTAATGAAAATGCAACTGGATAAGTGACTGTAAACCAACCGACCGTTCGATCGATTTCGATTGCGTCTGTCAACTGCTCTCTTCCATGGCCTTCCATCAATAACGAAACTGCTGGATTTCCAGTGACACTTGCGAGTGCTCTTGTTAATGCGGCAATCAAAATTTCATTGACATAAAAATGGTTATAACTATTTTTTTGTGTTAATAATTCAGCTGTTTTTGTAGTTCCCAGCTGTGTTGATAAAATGGTTAGTTGATTCATTGATTCGCTATTTTTTTGCAGCGGTAACTGGCTTTTTTCAACAATTGCGGCTGTTTCTTGCCAGAAAGGGAGTTCTTGCGTTAGTGCCTCACTTTTACTGTAATCAACAAGTTCTTGGCTCCATTTTTGATAAGACATTGTTTTCAATGGTAGTTTGATTTTCTGATCAAGTAGTACATTTTTATATGCTGTCTCAAGATCTTCTATGATGATCTTCCAAGAAATAGTATCTACAACAAGATGATGAGCAATTAATAACAAGAAACTCTGATCGTTAAATTGATAAATAACTGCTTTAAATACCTTGCCATCCGACAATGAAAGATCTGCTTGTGCTGCATTGCTCATTTTTTGCATTACTTGATAACTATCACTTGTTGTATCAAACCAATCGATTAACTGGCTCTCTTGCTCAATAATTATGTGTTCTACAGAAAACGACGCTACTGTATCTACCGGACAAATGGTCTGCTTCTCGTCATAAATAGCCCTGAGCATATCATGATGCCTCATTACTGCTTGTAATGCCGTTTCTACTTTCTTTTTATCTAGCTGCTCAGTTGAACATTCAAGCATGATTGATTGGTTAAAGTGATTGGGCTCAGCTAATTGTTCATCCATGAATTTCTTTTGGATCGGTGTCAAAAGAACTTCGCCTGTCACTGCACTTTGATCGAATGCTACTTTTTGATTTTGTTTAAGATTGTTGCTTAACTCCTTGATTGTGCGTTGACGTAAAATATCATTGATCGTTACAGCATAACCTTGCTCTTTTAATTTCGATACGATCCGGATCGCCTTGATCGAGTCACCACCGAGATCGTAGAAATCTTCATTTATCCCGATCAACTCAAGATTTAAGATTTCTTTAAAAATCATCAAGATATCTGATTGTAACTGCGTTTCAGGTACTTCCTTTTCCTCTAACACCAGGTTAGTGATCTGATTGGGCAATTGATTAACTGCTAGTTTCCCATTTTTAGTGGTTGGTAACGCATCTAATAGGACAATAGCTTTGGGAATCATATATTCTGGAAGTTGTGTTCGTAAATAAGCTTTTATTTGTTTTTCCGATATGTCACTTGTCGTACTAATATAAGCAAGTAATTGTTTTTCTGAGGTATTTTCCACTTCAATCATTTTTACTGCGGCTTCTTTAATTTCAGCAATAGCTAATAAGTGTGCTTCGATTTCTTTTAACTCTATTCTAAAGCCTCGAATTTTTACTTGTTGGTCGATTCTACCTAGAAATTCAATTTGCCCAGCTTGATTCCAACGGACCAAATCACCGGTCTTATACAGTTTTTCAGCAGAGTTAAAGGGATTTTCTACGAATTTTTCATTAGTCAATTCTTCTTTACCCAAATACCCTTTGGCTAAACCTTCACCACCTAGATATAATTCCCCAGGCATACCGATTCCACAAAGGGCATCATCAGAAAATATCAGTCCCTTAGTATAGTTGATTGGCTTGCCGATCGGAATCATTTGGGCAAAAGTGTTCTCGATTTCATAGGTCAAGGCAAACGTTGTACATTCGGTTGGACCATAACCATTGATCAAATGCGTCTTTTGATTGGCTTGCTTAAATTTGGAAACATGATATGTCGACAGCTTTTCGCCACCGATCAGTAAATAATCCAGTGCTGAAAAAGCGTGCTCATTTATCGAAATTAACTGGTTAAACAAGGAAGCCGTCAACCACATGACCTCGATTTCCCACATTTCGATCATGTTTTTTAGTTTGTCTGGGTCAACTAAATTTTCAATTTCGGATAAATACAGCGTACCGCCGTTTAACAACGCACCCCAAATTTCAAAGGTACTGGCATCAAAAGTCAACGAGCCTGTTTGAAGTATATTTGGTTGATTCAATTGAACATAATTAGGGTCTTTGACCAAACGAATAATACTTTTATGCTCGATCATCGTTCCTTTAGGCTCTCCAGTTGTCCCCGAGGTATAAATTACGTAGGCTAATACGTCTTTTGTCAGCGAGATTGGTTGGAAGTCTGGCATCGGTTGCGTCGGCTTTAAATCTCTCGCTGTTAGCTGGCTTATAGCAAGAGTATCGTCTGGTTCATCCACAGTAAAATCGATCAATAGACTCGCCTGGCTTTTTTCTATGATTTCTAAGTTTCTTTTTTTGGGATTTTTGGGGTCTAATGGAAGATACGCACAACCAGCCTTTAAAATTCCTAGATACGCAATGATCGTTTGAATTTCTCTAGCAGCAACGATCGCAACAATCGTTGATTCTGCTTGTTTAGCTTGAATTAGTGCAGCGATTTTCGTTGCCTGCTCGTTTAATTCAGCGTACGTGAGTGTTCGCTCGGTACTTGCTAAGGCAAGATGCGTTGGCATTTTTTTCACCTGCTGATTAAAAGAGTTAATCACTGTCGCCTCTTTTGGTAATTCGTAATCTGGTTGATTAAATTCAGTCACAATTTGCTTGATTTCCTCTTGCTCTAAACAAGTCACTTTGCTAATTAGTTTGGTTGTATCTGCTAAAATAGCGCTCATCAAGGTCACAAAATGGCGCTGCATTCGTTCAACAGTTGATTTTTTCAATAAGTTCACATCGTATTCCCAAACAAGCTCTACTTGATTGTCAGCAATCCCTAAATTAAACGTCAAATCAAATTTTGCTACGTGAGAATCTCTATCTACTTCCGTTAATTTACTATCACCCAAAGCGACATCTAACTGACCATTACTTTGGTAATTGAATAATATATTAAAAATCGGATTTTTATTTTCGCACACTGGTGCTTTTAACGCTTCAACAATCTCATCTAATGGATAGTCTTGGTGATCAAAAATCCCAATTATTTTACGTTTTACTCGCTCTAAATAGGTAATAAAATCTTCGTTTCCATGAATAGTATCGTTGATTGGCACAGTATTTACAAACATACCTAATAAGTTTTGAATATCAGGATGATCTCGTCCAGAGACCGTTGTACCAATTACAACCTCTTCACTGCCAGAATATTTTGATAGGAAAATCATAAAACATGCAATAAAAATCATATAGTTGGTGGTACTCGTTTTTTCAGCTAATTGAGACAACAGCTTGACCTGCTCTGGTGCTAAACTTGTACTGACGGTATCCCCCAAATATTCTCTTTCTTTTGGACGAGGATAATCATAGAATAATTCAAACTCTGGTAATCCATTTGAAAATTCATCTAGCCAAAATTGTTTGCTCGTCTGCTGCTCTTTTTTTCTATGCCAAGCACTATAGTCCTTATACTGCAACTTCATCGGTGGTAATAATTCATCATTGTATAAACGACTCAATTCTTCTAAGAACAGTCCCATCGATCCGCCATCCATAATAATATGATGTGCATCAAATAGTAAATACTGTTCCCCTGTTACAAGTGTGCAGTAGCACACTCGTAACAAAGGTAAAGTATCGATTTTAAACGGTCGAACAAATTCATCAAGTACTACAGACAATGGTTTGGAGGAATCTACGATTTTCTCAATTGTCACTTGATGTTCTTCTTCTACGATTTGACCAAATTTTCCATCAATCATTTCAAAATACGTCCTTAATACTTGATGACGTTCAATCAATTCATTTAAAGATTTTGTCAATTTCGTTAAGTCAACTGGCTGAGATACTTGAAAAGCAATCGGGATATTGTATGTGATACTCTCTCCTTGTACTTGCTCAATCGTATAAATTCTTTTTTGAGCAGAGCTCATTAAATATTTTTTACTCACCTTTACAACTCCTCATCATCCACAATTTCAATGCTATCAAGTGCCAACGATCCTGTAGCTACTAATTCTTTGATTTTTTCTGCTAAACTTCGAACATTTTTTTCTTGAAGAATATCGCTTAAAGGAACCTTTACGCCTGAGAATTTTGAAATCCCATTGGCTAAATGAACAGCTTTTAAAGAATGTCCGCCTAATTCAAAGAAATCGTCATTGAGCCCAACTTGCTCGACGTCCAATAGTTCTTCGAACAAACCGCAAATCGCAGCTTCCGTTTCATCTCTTGGCGCTTCATAAGAAACACGTTGCACTTGTTCGGGTTCAGGTAGATTTCGTTTATCGATTTTACCTGCTTTTGTCACAGGCAACTTGTCAACCATTGTGATATACGCTGGGACCATATAATCCGGCAACACCTTTTTCAACAGTTCTTTGATCTCGGAAACTGTCACTGTTTTATTTGTAACAATATAAGCACAAATAGCTAGCTCTTGATTGACCATTCGTGTGATCACACAAGCATCCCACACAGCTGGAATTAAGCCTAATTGGTTTTCGATTTCACCTAATTCAATTCTAAAACCACGAATTTTGACTTGCTCATCAATTCGTCCTACATATTGAATCACACCATCTTCCTGCCATCTCACTAAATCACCCGAACGATACATCCGCTCTGTCGGTATCACAGGATTTTGCACAAATTTTTCAGTGGTCGTCTGTGGGTTATTTACATAATCCAATGCTAAATTATCTCCACTGATACACAATTCACCTAGCATACCAATGCCGCACAACTTATCTTTTTGGAAGACAAACAACTTAGAGTTAGCAATCGCTTGACCAATCGGTACTGATTTGTATAATTGATTGGTTACTTGATAGGCTGACGCGCAGACAGTTGTTTCCGTTGGACCGTAGAGATTATAAAGAGCTGTTTTCCCTTGCGTCATCACGTGATAAAACTTCTCAACTAACGCCATGGTAGTGGCTTCTCCAGCTAATCCGACTTTGCTTAGTTGATTGATTTCATGCTGACGGTCATTTTCTTCTGCAAATTCCAATAACAGTTTAAAGACAGAGGGAACTGTGATCAAGATTTTTTGATCTAATTTTTTCAGGAAACGATCAGGATCATTTTTGACTTCGTCTGATATAATTTCCAACGTTCCGCCCACTAAGCACCCTGCAAATAATTCAAATACTGAACCATCAAAGATAAATGAAAATTGCTGTAAAATCGTCTGACTCCCATCAAGCTCAAAATAGTTCGTTTGCCAATGGACTAAATTCATCAAAGAAGCATGTCCAACTGTGACCCCTTTAGGATTACCTGTTGTACCAGAAGTATAGATCACATAAGCCTTGTCATCAGGCGTAAGCTCAGGTAATAGTGTTTGATCGAATAGGTTGCTTTGTAAACTAGTCACTGTAAAATCGAGTACAGAAGCTTCTATTGCCGGCAAATGCTCCTTTGTTCCATTCAATACAAACTCAATCCCGCTATCTGCTAGAATATAAGCAATTCTTTCTTCCGGCAATGTTGGTGAAAGCGGAATATATGCTGCTCCAGCCTTCATGATTCCATAAATTCCAACCACCATTTCGATCGTTCGCTCACTATATAAACCAATAAAGCCTGTTTTCCCTATATCTGCTGCAACTAGACGTTTTGCTAGAAGTGTTGATTTTTCTTCTAATTGAGCATAGGTCAGCTGCTCTTGTTCAAACACAACGGCGATTTGCTCAGGACACGCACTCGCTTGCTCTTTTAACGCACTTAGAATAGTCGGATAGCTATTTTTCTCTTGTTCTTTTGGATTAAAATCAACGACTACTTGTTCTTGTTCCGCTGCATTCACTAGAGAAAAATCCTCACAATTCAATGTTGGATTTTGCACTAGCTCTTTTAAAGCACAACTAATGCGAGATAAAATAAGCTTGGCCTCGACTTCTGTAAATAAGCGTTCGTCAAACATTAATTTAAAACTCAACTCATCTGAGGCACCCACACTTAAAGAGATTGGATAACTGGTTTGTTCGCGATAGTCTTCCATTTCCCCTAGTAAATTTACTGCTTCATTGGCTTCTTGAACAGCAAAATTTTCAAAAACCACGATTGTATGGATCAATTCTTTGCCCAATAAGCTTCTATTTTGAATTTCAGATAAGGAACAATACGTATGCTCATCACTTTCGATCGATTGTTGTTGAATCGTTTTGACCAAAGTTGCGAACGAATCACTTTCCTCCGTTTTCACTCTAACAGGAATGGCATTGATAAATAAGCCCACAGCTTGCTCAATTCCTGCTAATTGTAAGTTTCTACCAGAAACCATTTTCCCGAAAACGACATCATCTGTATGATTATAACGTTGTAAGATAAGACCCCAAATTGCCTCGACAATCGTGTTTAATGTAACGTTATTTTGTTTAGCAAACGCTTGAAGTACCTTTGTTTCTTCTTGCGAAAGTGATTCAAAAATCGCTTTGACCTCAGCATTGTTCTCACTTTTAGGATACATTCCTGTAAAACTAGCCTGTGTTTCGTATCCTTCTAGTAAGTTTTCCCAATAACCTAAGCTTGCTTTTTTATCTAAGTCAGCTACTGTTCTTGCATAGTCTTCGTACACCGTATCCGGTTCAATTTGAGCCAAAGTGATTGGTTCTTCACCACTTTGTAACGCTTCATAAATCTGCATCCAATCATTCAAAACAATCGACAAACACCAACCATCCATAATAATATGATGAAACGTGAAAATAAGTCGTTGCCCTTTTGGCAAATCTACCAACGTCACTCTAAATAGTGCCTCTTGCTCTAAATCAAAACCTCTTTCTACATCTGCGATTTTGAATTGTATAAATCGTTCATCGGCGTTTCTATCTTTAGAAAAGTCCAATCTTGCACTTTCCAATAAACGATTCGCAAAGATCACTTGTCTTGGATTTTTGATATCTTTATACATGATATTGGTTTTCAATGCAGGATGTTTTTCAGCAAGTACTTTTAAACTTTCTATAAGTATGCTGTCATTCATTTGCCCGTTTACATCGTAAGAACATTGAATAACATAACTGGTCGAAGTTTCATCCAATAATTTATGGTATAGTAACCCTTCTTGCATTGAAGTTAATGGAATGATGCGCTGCATTTCCCCAATGCCAAGTTCCTCTGCTTTTTGTTGTGCAATATCAAATTCAACCTGATTCCATGAAAGCTCACCTAGATCAGAAGCGGTTTTTTGTGGTTTCGCAATCGTTGCGCAATAAGTTGCAACGGCAGTGAGTTCTTCTTGATAGCTATTACTGATTGCAAGCATTTGTTCATGTGAAAGAATCGGTTCCATATAGACTAAATCAGTAATCAATTGTCCATTTTGAATATAGCAGTTCACAGACAACGGGCTTCCGATCGTATTTTCTTTAGCACTATCCTTTACATTTTTAATGGTACTGATGGTAAATGGCTTTGTCCCCTCTACTCTTTCGCCTAGCTCTCCAAGATAATTAAAGACCACATCTGTTTTTTTATTTGTGATTTTATCAGTATATGTTCTTAGTAAACCGTAACTCATCCCTTTATTAGGTATTTTTCGAATCGATTCTTTCACACTTTTAATTGTTTCAGGTAACGTTTTTGCCACTGTAACTACTAGAGGATACATCGAAGTAAACCAACCAATCGTTCTGTCAACAGAGCCTATTGAGTCAAAAAATTCACGACCGTGACCTTCTAATGTAATAGAAAGACTAGATTGACCAACAGTCGTTTCTAAAGCGTTAGCCAAGGCCGTCAACAGTAAATCGCTGATTTCCGTAGAAAACGCCTTGTTTGCTTCAAAGCGAAGCTGCTTGGTTTCTGCTATTCCTAACGCAAAGGTCATTGTATGGCTTTGAATCGAAGGACTGTCACGATCAAAAATCGCTGTGTGGGCAATTTTCTGATTGATTTCTTGCCAATAGGCCTCATCTTTGCTGATTTCATATCGCGTTGTTAGCTCACTCAAGCCAGCACTCCAAGCTGAATAAGAAATTGTTTTTTGTGGAAGTTGGATTCTTTGGCCCTTCTTCAACTGTTCATAGCTATTATTTAAATCTTCAATAAAGATTTGCCATGAAACAGCATCCACGATCAAATGGTGCATTTGAACCCAAAGATAGGTCTTATTTTTAGTGTGAAAAACTAAAATCCTAAGTAGCGGCGATCGCTCAAATGTAAACATTGCTTGAAAAGGTGCTCCGATTGTATGGAGTTCTTTCGCTATATCCAGCACACTCTCATTTAGCTGGAAAGAATGAAACTCATAGTTTTTTGTTGGCTCCCAGGCTTCAATTCTTTGTTCCATTTCTTGATCCACCGTCATTCTAAGCAGATCGTGATGCTGAACAATTTCATCTAAAGCTTTTTTCAACAGCATTTCATCTAAGGAAGAGTTTGTTTCTAAAATCAGTGACTGGTTAAAATGTTCTGGCTTGTCTAATAAACTTGAATAAAAAAATTCTTGTATCGGGCTACGTGGTACTATGCCTGTAACCATTTCTTGAGCCATTTTTCGAGTGATCGGCTTCATTTTCTGTGCTATTTCTTTGATGGTTCCTGCTTGCATGATTTCTTTAACGGTTAATTGATACTCAAGTTCTCTCGCTTTGGAAACGATGCGGATTGCTTTAATTGAATCGCCGCCTAGTTCATAAAAACTATCTAACAGGTTGACTTTCTCTAATTGTAAAATCTCTTTGAACAAAGCCACTGCTTGTTCTTCGGTTTCTGTTGTTGGGTTTAAAAAGGCTTTTCCTTTCGTTATCTTAGGCTCAGGCAGTTGTTTTTCATCCAATTTACCATTTGCAGTGATGGGTAATTTCTCTAAGAAAATGAAATAATTCGGTACCATATAATCTGGTAATGTTCGGCCCAAATAATCTTTTAAGGTACTTTCTGCCACTAACTGTTGTGTCACAATATAGGCGCAAAGATAGGTTGTCTCTTTTTGCACTCTGACTGTCACAGCGGCAGAGATTACTTCTGGCACTTGTAAGAGTGTTTGCTTGACTTCCGCTAACTCCACACGAAATCCACGGATTTTCACTTGCTGATCGATTCGTCCAAGATAATCGATCGAGCCATCAGCTCTATATTTCCCTAAATCACCTGTTTTATAAATCACTTGGTCCTCTAATGACACGAATTGTTTAGCAGTTAATTCTGGTTGATTTAAATAACCTCTGGCAACACCAGCACCCCCGATACATAACTCTCCTGGAATTCCAACACCACAATATGTCTGGTTATTCATCACGTACACTTGGGCTTGTTGGATAGGACTTCCTATCAGTGTATCTTGGTTATCCAACTGATCTGGATAGCGATAATACGTTGCACAAACCGTTCCTTCTGTCGGTCCATATAAGTTACGAATGATCGACAATTTCTTGTTCGTACAGCTCACAAATTGATTAAGTAACAAATTCGTCACTTTTTCAGCGCCTACATAGGCTGCTTCAATCTGTTCAAATGCTTTTTCACGTTTATTTTCTTTCGTGTAGTTTAATAAGGCTTCTAGAAATGTTGGTACTAACAGGAAATGTGTCACGTGATTCTTTTCAAATACATCCAGTAATTGACCAAAATCATCGTGTTGTTGCGGTGATAACATTTGTAGTGAAGCACCTGAAAGCAGTGCTAGAAAAATCTCCCAGACAGAGGCATCAAACGTATAGATTGCTTTTTGTAAAATCACGCTATTTTCAGTTACATTGCCTTCTTTTTCTTGCCATTCTATCAAGTTCATCAAAGAATGATTTTCAATCATTACACCTTTCGGCTTTCCAGTACTACCTGAAGTATAAATAATATAGGCTAGATCTGAACCTGCAACAGCCTCTCTTTCAACAGATTCTCGGCGGCTTTTTTCCGCTTGTAGAATCGTTGGTTTGCAAATAAGTGCTTTCCCAACCAGCTGATTCGTTGTTGGTGAACATAGAACTGCCTTGGCTTGACTGTCTTTTATGATATAGTTGATCCGTTCGATCGGTGTCGTTGGTGTAATTGGGAGATACGCAGCACCAGCCTTTAAAATGCCAAGAATACCTACTATCAGCTCCGCAGTTTGTTTAACGATCAAGGCAACTACATCATTTTTCCCGACCCGTTCCGCTTTCAATTCTTTTGCTACCGCATTTGCTCGTTCGTTTAACGCTTTGTAAGTTAGTTGTTCTTGTAAATAATGAACAGCCATTTTCTCTGGATTTTTTCGTACTTGCGCTTCAAATTGCTCAATTGGTGAAATAAAATCCTCTTGATTGACGTGACTGTTTGAATGATTAAAGGTTTCTTTTATTTCAGTGATCTGTGCCAGATTTAAATATTGAAGCTCGCAAACAGGCTGTTCAGACTCTGCTAATAAATTAGCTAACAACACACCAAAATAGTCTGCCAATCGCTGAATTGTCGCTTCTTTAAACAGCTCCGTATTGTACTCCCAATTGATTGTATAGTCTGTCTCATGCTCGATCAATGTGACCGTCAAATCAAATTTTGACACCTCTAGCTGAATTTGCTCCATTTTTGCAAGTTGACCACCTAAATAGACTGTTTCATCATAACCGACTTCATAAGAAAACATCACATCAAAAATCGGATTTTTAGGAGCTAATGCGGCGATTTTTTCGTACGGATAATCCTGGTTTTCAAAAACATCTAGGCTTTTATTTTTCACATCTTCTAAGATCTCGGTAAAATTTTTCTGATCATCGATAGTACCAATGATTGGCAAAGTATTAACAAACATGCCGATCATTTCTTGTGCTGAAGGATGATTACGCCCTTGTGCAGCAGTTCCAATTACTACACGATCTTGACGATTTAACTTGGTAAGAAAAATCATCAAAGCGGTCAAATAGATCATGAAACTTGTTGTTTGCTTTTGTTTATTGAATGCTTCGATTTTTGCTTTGATCGAAGCATCAAGTTTCATCTCTACATGATTCCCTTTCACTTTTTGGCTCTTTTGCTTTTTAAAATCAACTGGCAGCTCTGTTTCTGGTAAAGGTTCGAAAAATTCTGCTTCCCAAAATTCTGCTTGCTCTTCTAAATCTATACTATTTTGCCAAGCCGAAAAGTCTTTATAGTGAAGGTCAACTGGGTCCATTTCATTTCCATCATAAAGCTCACTTAATTCTTCTAATAAAATCCCTGTCGAGGTACCATCTGAAATAATATGGTGAACATCGATAATCACCAGTGTATATCCCTCTTGATCTTTGCCTATTCCTAATCTGATTAGAGGTGCTTGGTTCAAATCGAAGGGTCGAACAAATTGTTCAATCATTTCATTCTTGGTATCCCCTTTGATTCTTTCGATTTGTCTGATTTCTGGCGGATGTATGTTTTGGACAAATTTATCTTTTTCAATCGAGAAACTTGTTCGGAACGCTTCATGCCTTTCACATAACTGATTAAATGCCTGATTTAAGCGGTTATAGTCCAGCTCTTTTTCAAGTTTCAAAATAATCGGCATATTATACGTAACGCTCGATTCTTGTGTTTTTTCAAGTGTATAAATTCTTCTTTGATTGGAACTCATTAAATATTTTTTACTCATCTAGGCACTCCTCAGCAGCTTTTAGTAACGGTTGAAAAACTTTTTTATTTTTTTTCTTAATCATTTTCGCAATGTTTTTCACGTTTTGTTCTTTCATAATATCTTTTAGAGATACTCTTAAGCTAAATTCATTTTCGATTCTTCTTGTTAGCTCAACTGCCTTGATCGAATAGCCGCCAAGTTCAAAGAAGCTATCCGTTATACCAATATTGTCAACATTTAAGACCTCTTTAAATAGCGGTAATAGTTTTGCCTCATCTTTGGTTGATGGTGGAACGATTGTTGTGTGATACTCAATTGGGATTTCTTGTAAGGCCTTTTCATCTAATTTACCATTGTGATTTTTAGGCAGTTCATCAATTTGTTTGATAAAACTTGGAATCATATAATCAGGGAATACGTCTTTTAGCTCTGCCAAGATCGCTGGAATCGTTAAGGTTGATTCACTTACTAAATAGGCACATAATTGTGGGCTTCCTAGACGCTCATTGACGATCACTGCCGCACTTGAAATCATTGGCTGTTTCAATAATTCTTTTTCAATTTCTTCGATTTCAATTCTAAACCCACGAATTTTAACCTGTTTATCGATTCGTCCAAGATAGTGAATTTGCCCCTTTTCATCTACTTTTCCGAGATCTCCTGTTCGATAGAGATAGTCGTTTTCCTTAACGATACTAGGAATTAGTTTTTCCATCGTTTGACTTTCAGAGCCTAAATATTCTTTGAATACGCCAGCCCCGCCGACACAAATTTCTCCTACAACATCGATTCCACACAGTTTTTCTTCATTCATAATATAAACCTGTGTATTTTGAATAGGTTGTCCAATGGCGATACGATCATTTAAATCTTCAACCTGTACTTCATAAAAAGTAGCACAAACGGTTATCTCAGTTGGACCGTACAAATTCGTGATTTTGGTTAGATTCCTTTTGTTTTGAGTAACTTCAGCATATTTCTCTAATAATTGTGTCGTTAAAGCTTCTGCACCTAGATAGATTTTTTCCAGTCCATCTAACGCTTCAGCCAAATTTTCTGCTTTCATATACTCTAAAATAGAATCAAAAACAGTGGGAACCATCAGTGTATGGGTGACCTGTTTGGTTTGGATCACTTGTAGCAATCTAGCATAATCTTGATTTTCATCTTCTGTCAGCATTTGTAGTTTTGCACCAGATAATGTAGCTAAGAAAATCTCCCATACCGATGCATCAAAGGAGCACGTTGCTTTTTGTAAGATAACGCTTTGGTCATTCACTTTCCCTTGTTCTTTTTGCCATTCAATCAAGTTGATCAAACTATTGTGTCTGATTTTGACACCTTTAGGATGTCCAGTACTGCCAGAAGTATAAATAATATAGGCACAATCTTCGCCGGAACAATTTAAGGCTAAATTTTCTGCTGTTCGATCGATCGATGATACCACAATCGTTTGGATAGCTGAAGAATTCGACCACCCGTTCGTTAAGATCACTTTTGCCTGACTATTTTCTAAAATATAATCAATTCTCTTTGTTGGTAGTTCAACATCAATTGGTAGATACATCGCCCCTATCTTTAATACACCATAAATCGCTGCTACAAATTCAATCGAACGATGGAATAATAAGCCAACAACATCTTGTCTTTTCACACCTGCTTCTTTTAATCTCTTGGCAATCCCATTTGCCATTTCGTTCAATTCAGCATAGGTGACCTCGGTCGTCTCAATACCTACGGCAATACGGTCTGGGTATTTTATAACATTTTCTTCAAACCAAGAAATAATCGTCTCATGCTGCAATGAGGTTTGTTCTTGGTTATTAAATGTGTAACAAATTTTTTCTTTTTCTGTTTGATCGATCATTGAAAGTTCAGTTAAGGGACTTTTTGGCTGATTAAGTGCATTCGTGAGCAACATGATAAAATGTTCTGATGTTTTTTTCATTGTTTCTTCTTTGAATAACTGGAAATTGTAATCCCAATTGATTGATACTTGCTCAGCATGCTCTTTGATCGTTAATGTTAAATCAAATTTCGCTGTATTATTCGGCAGTTCATAATAACTCATCTTAGCCGTACCCAATGAATAATGAACATCTTCAATGTTTTCGTAAGAAAACATCACATCAAAGATTGGATTCCGTGTTTGACTTGGCTTAATTTCAAGTTTCTCTACTAATTTTTCAAACGGATAATCCTGATTATTAAAAACTTCAAAGAAATTAGCTTGCACTTGTTTTACATAATCCGTAAATGCAACATCAGAATCAACTTCTTGTTTTAATGCGACCGTATTTACAAACATTCCTAACATTTGTTCCAAATCTGGATGATTCCGACCTGAAATGGCTGTTCCTGTAATGATTTCTGTTTTTCTGGTATATCGTGAAAGGAGTAAATTAAATAATGCAGCATAAAATATATAGCTAGTGATTCCTTGTTGTTTACAAAACTCTTGAATCTTTTGCTTCAGTTTTTCTGGCAGTTCGACTGCAAAACTTTTCCCTGCGTAACTTGCTTCGGAGCCTCTGCTAAAATCAGTTGGAAACTCCGTATTTAATTCTGCATCAGCTAATGTATCCAGCCAAAATTCTTCTTGTTTTTGTAAATCCAATTGATTTTTCCATGAACTATAATCTCTATACTGAATCCCGATTTCCCTTGTTTCTTCTCCATTATAAAAGGCGGCTAATTCGGCAACAAAGGTCGGAATCGATTCACCATCAAAAATAGCATGGTGGATATCCACAACCACAATCTGTTCCTGCGGTAAAATAGAGAATACGTGTCCTTTGATCAAAGGACCGTTGACTAGATCAAATGGTTCAATCCAATCAAAAATAGCCTGGTCTAATTCCTCTTTCTTAACAACTGAACTAGATATTGGAATCGTTATTTTATTCGCAATGGTTTGACTATAGCGACCTTCTTTAAAGGTAAAGGTAGTTCTTAAAATTTCATACTTTTCACTTAAATGCTGTAAAGCAGCTTGTAATTTTTCAATAGACAGCTCACCTTCGATTGTTAAGACAACTGGAATATTATATGTTGTACTATTGTTCAAGGTTTCCTCTACTAAAAGGATCCTCTTTTGAGCCGGGCTTACTTCCAAACTCGTTCCTGGTTCGATTGGACGATAAGTTTCTCCTTTTTGTAGGTTGAATGCAATCTTCTCAACTGTTCGGCCGGTCATAATGTCTTCTAAGGTTAATTTAGTGCCAGTTTTTGTAGCTAACTGCCCTGACAACTGCATTACTTTAAGTGAATGCCCACCTAACTTGAAGAAATCATCAGTCACACTGACATTTTCCAGTGACAAAATTTCAGCAAATGTTTCACAAACAATGTACTCTGCTTCATTTCGTGGTGCTATAAAATGTGCGGTCTCTGATATTTCAGGTGTCGGCAAAGATAATTTATCGGTTTTTCCGTTTTTATTGAGTTGAAGTTTTTCAACGTGCATGATGACTTTAGGTACCATATAATGTGGTAATTTCAGTAATAACTCATGACGAATCAATTCAATCTCTACTGGCTCTTCTAATTGGACATACGAACAAATCTCTTTTTGTCCGTTTTCTTCGAAAATAATCGTCATTGCATTACTCACATACGGAAGTTGTTTAATGACTGTTGTGATGCCTTCTAATTCAATCCTAAACCCTCTTATTTTCACTTGATCATCTACGCGTCCAAGATAATCGATCGAACCATCCTCAAGCCAGCGAGCAAGATCTCCTGTTTTATATAACCGCTGATTTGAATCAGAATGTATAAATTTTGCTTCTGTACTGTCTTTCAAATTTAAATAGCCTTTTGCCAAACCTGCTCCGCCTAAATACAGCTCTCCTGGAATTCCGATGCCGCATAATTGGTCATTTTTCATGACATAAGCTGTAGTATTTGAGATCGGTTTTCCAATCGGTATAAGCGTCTCAATGTCATAGTCTAAATCTTCATACAAAGAAAAAGTCGTATTTTCAGTTGGCCCATAAATATTACAGATACTAACCGCTGGATTATATTCCTTAAAGCGTTTGATTGGGGACGCAACAATCTTTTCCCCACCAACGAGTACTCGTTTCAATGAATGAAAGGCTATCGGATGCATTTCCACAACGTTGACAAACAACGAGGTCGTCATAAACAACGTATTGATTTTTTGCGATACGATGACATTTTCTAAAGATTTTGGATCCATCAACACATTAGCCGTCGTCATAAATAAGGCGCCGCCGTTTAATAATGCCCCCCAGATTTCAAAGGTACAAGCATCAAAAGTTAGAGAACCTGTTTGCAAAATATGCGTATCTTTAAAATCAACATAATTTGTATTTTTAACCAAGCGCAAGACATTTTTATGCGTGATCATAACCCCTTTAGGAACCCCCGTTGTACCAGAAGTGTAGATAACATAAGCTAAATCTTCTGCACTATTTTGAGGGAGTGCGTTAGTTGTGTCCACAGTATCAAAAGCTTCATTTGTAATAACTGTGCAAGTCACAAGTTCTTCCGTATCACTTAATTGTTGTCCAAAATCACACAACACTTTACATTTAGCATCTTCGAGAACGAAATTGATTCTTTCTATCGGACTATTACTATCGATTGGTAAGTATGCCCCACCAGCTTTTAAAATTCCTAAAAAAAGCATGACCGTTTCTACTTTCCGTTCTGCCACAACAGCCACTAAATCTCCTGTGACAACACCAAGACTTCTCAATTTATGTGCTAAATTCGTTGAGCGTTGATCCAATTGTTCATAAGTCAATGCTTGGTCCTCAGAAGAAACGGCAGTTTGGTTTTGATAGTTTGATAAAACTTCTGTGAACATTTCCGTAATCGAACGATTTTCAGGATAACTTGTAGGTGTTTGATTGAAATGATTGGTAATCAATTCTCGCTGATTCTTCGGAAGAAAATCAATTGTCGAAATTGGCTGTGCTGGCGCTTTTATCACTGATTTCACCAATTGACAAAAATAGGTCAGAATGTGATCTACGCCTTGCTCTGTATATTTTGCAACATCAAATAAAAGGCTGATTGCGAATGTTTCACCATTTTGAATGGATAAGGTCAGATCATAGTTTGTCTCTTCTCTAATATCTTCTAATAAAAATTGCGGTGTTTTTTGTTTAGGTGACTCATTTTCCTCATAGTTTTCAAACGCAACGATTGTTTGTACAAGCTTATTTCCTAGCTTATGTTCTTTTTGAATCTCACTTAAGGGATATAAGTCATAGGCACCACTTTGATTCAATTGTATTTGCAAATTAGTAACAACTGTCTTAAAGTCAGTATTTTTTTGATTTTGTACTCTAACTGGGATCGTATTGATAAACAAGCCAACTTTATCCTCAATATTAGCGATTGGACTATTTCTACCTGAAACGACTTGACCAAAAACAACATCCTCAGTATTGGTATAGTTTTGCAATAACAGTCCCCAAGCTGCTTCAAAAATGGTATTAACGGTTGTATTTAATGACTTTGCTAAAGATCGAATCTGCTCACTGTCTCGCGTATTCAAAATATGTTTGACTTGATTTTGGTCAGAAGTGACAGTTATCGCATTTGTCGGTAAAATACTTGCAACCGTTGTATAATCTTCTAGTAATCTATGCCAATATTCTTTTGACTCAGACGTTGGCCTCTCCATTAAATAACTCACATAGTCCGCATGAGCATAATCTGGCTCAAGTCTTTGCTTGATATCTTCGTAAATCTGTCCTGCCAATAATTGATCATAGAAGTCTCGTAAGTCATTCAGTAAGATGGCATTACACCATCCATCCAAAATAATATGATGGAAACTCATCAACATTTTGTAATTATTTGGCGTACTCTTTATTAACTTAATTCGAAATAAAGCATCTGTTTCAAGATCAAAACCTCGTTGGATATTTGCTTTTTTGATTGCTTCTAAAGCCTTCTCATTCGCTAAACACTCTGTCAAATCAATGATTTCAATAGCACAAATAGCTTGTTGACGAATAACCTGTCTAGGAACACTAACCTCTTTATAAACAATAGTCGTTCTTAACGCACTATGCTTTTGTACCAACAAATTAAGTGCTTGTTTAAACTCTGCTACCTTGATATCGCCTAATCCATACAAGGACTGAACGATATAGGCACTTGCTGATTGTTGTTCGAATTCATGAAACAATAGCCCTTCTTGTAGTGGTGTTAAAGGGTAAATTTTTTCAATTTGAGCATTCTGCTTTGCAAAAGCTATTTCTACGCGTCTAAATTCTTCTTCATTCCATTCGGTCTCACCAAAATCAGAAGCTGTTTTTTCCGGTAATGTGTGATTAAGACAATGGTCTACTACTGATGCTAATTCTTCTTCAAAGGATAGTTTCAACTCATTAATCATGGCTTCACTGCATTGTGATTTATCATAAATGAAAACAAACGAAATAATCCCATTATTCAATGAACCATCGATCGAAATTGGCGTCCCAAAATGGTTATTTTCTGCGATTTGATAGCCATATTCAACTTGATTGATTTGAATCGCATAATCAGATGATTCTTGTTCAAAATCGCCTAGATAATTAAACGTTATTTCAGTTTGGACTCCTTCAAATTGCTCGTCATAGCAGTCTAAAATACTATAGCCTAAACCATGATTGGGGATACGGCGTAGATTTTCTTTGACTCTTTTTATATCCTGTTGTAAAGTGCTACCGATCTCAGTACAAACCACTGGGTATATCGTTGTAAACCAACCAATTGTTCGATCAATGTGGATTGGCTTATGAATTGGTTCACGACCATGTCCTTCCATTCGTACACTGATTGTGTTCGCTTTAGTCCGTTTGTTTATGGTTCTAAATAACGCTGTTACTAATAAATCATTGATTTCTGTGTTATATGATTTATTGGAATGTAAAATAAGATTCTCTGTTAACTCTTTAGATAACGAGATTTCATCCAAACCAGTACCAAGATCATTTTGCGGAACACACAAATGCGTATTTGCTTGTTGGGCTAGTTTACTGATTTTATTCCAATACGGTCGCTCTTTTTCCAGCATTTCTGAGGTACTAAAGTCTTCTAAGGTCTGACACCATTTAGAAAACGATGCTGTTTTCATTGGGAGTTCAACTGCTCTGTTTTCTAAAATTTGTTTATAGGCTATATTGATATCTTCTACTAAAATACGCCAAGAAATGCCATCTACCATTAAATGATGGACGATCAATGAAATGTAAGATGTTTCCTTTGTATGAAACATACCCACTTTGATCAATGGACCCTCTGCTAAATGTAAACTTGCTTGCAGCTTGTTACTTAATTCTTCTATTTTTTCAGAAATAGCATCTGCTTTTTCACAAGCTAAATCAAATGAACGCATCTCAAATAAAGCTGAATTATTGGGCTCCTGGATGATTTGTTTATCATCTGGATAAACAGCTCTTAACAAATCATGATGATTGCAAACCGCTTGCAGCGCTTTTTCAAAAATGTCAGGTTGCAGATTGGCACATTCTAATAAAAAAGTCTGGTTAAAATGTTCTGGTTCTGGTAGTTTACTCTCAAAAAAGTACTGTTGAATCGGAGATAACGGTGTTTCCCCCACAATCATTTGCTCATCTTGTTCGACTGATTCAAGCTGGATAGATTCCATATAAGTTGCAATAGCCCCTAGATTTTTTTCACCCATGATTGTAGGAACACTTAAATTGTAGCCAAGTTCCCTTAATTTAGAGACAATCCTAATTGCTTTGATTGAATCGCCACCAATTTCAAAAAAGTTATGATTACACCCAATATTTTTATTATTCAAAACAGCTGAAAAGACCTCAATAAGGATACGTTCGTTTTCTGTTTTAGCTGCTACGATCGTTTGGACTGAAACACTAGGTTCATCTTCAATAGCTGGGAGCTTCTCTTTGTCTAATTTACCATTACTATTTACAGGTAATACAGCTATTTTTATAAATCTTTTTGGAACCATATACAGCGGTAATTTTTTCTCTAAATATGCTTTTAAATGGTCTTCTTGATAGTCTTCTTTAGAAACGTAATAAGCAAGTAATTGATTGTCTTCAGAAACAATTACAGCTGAATCATCAATTTTAGGATAACTAGCTAAGGTATTTTTAATTTCGCTTAGTTCTATTCTTAATCCATTGATCTTGACTTGCTCATCAATTCGTCCTAAATATTCTAAATTCCCATCTCTTTGCCATTTAGCCAAGTCTCCTGTTCTATATATTTTCCCAGGTAGACCAAAATAATGATCAACAAATTTTTCTGCTGTTAATTCTGGACGATTCAAATAACCACGAGCCACTCCAGCACCGCCAATACACAGTTCTCCTGCTTCATCGACACCGCAAAGTTGATCGCCATTCATAATATAAATTGTTGCATTATCAATCCCTTTACCAATTGAAACAGCCGTTTGCTCTTTCAGCTCAGCTAAATGAAAGTAAGTTGATCCGATAGAGGCTTCCGTTGGGCCGTACAAATTATAAATATTCTCTTTTTTTAGAGAAGTCACTGTGCAAATTTTTTTCACTAGCGTTTCTTCTAATTTTTCACCAGCAATATATAAAGTGTTTAAGCAAGATAAATAAGACTCTTTGTTCACTTCGACCACATAATCTAAAAAAACAGAGAGTACTGTAGGAATCATAACCATATGTGTGACTTGATTTTCTTGAATAACATCTAGCAGCAAACTAAAATTATTATTTTCTTGATCTGTTAATAATTGTAACTTGACACCTCCCAAGATTCCTAAAAAAATCTCTCCCACTGCAGCATCAAATGAACAGGTCGCTTTTTGTAACATGACACTTTTTTTGTCAAAATTTGTTGTTCCAAGTTTCCACTTAATAAAATTTACTAAGCCTTTATGTTCGACCATAACGCCTTTAGGATTGCCTGTTGTACCTGAGGTATAAATAACATATGCTAGTTGACTTGGGGAATAAGATAAAGCTGGTGCTTTGTTGCATGCAGTAGTAAAGTTAGGACTAATCACTTTTTTAGTTAGTGAGGTTGCCCATTTTTCTTTTGAATTGTTATCTGTAATTATTTGTTTGACATGGCTATCTTCGATTATATACTTGATTCTTTCTTCTGGATTCTCAGGATCTATGGGTAAAAAAGCAGCGCCTGATTTGAGAACACCTAAAATGGTGCTAACTAATTCAATTGAACGATTCAAAATAATACCAATCAGATCTTCTTGTCCAACGCCAGATTCTACTAATATTTTGGCAATATGATTGGCTCTTTGATCTAATTGTTCATACGTCACAGTCTCTCCACTAATACTAACTGCATCTCTTTGCGGATGTTTTTGAACTTCCAGTTCAAACCATGTTACTAAATCCAAATCTTTATAATTCGTATTTCTATTTGGATTAAACTCATGAATAACTTTTTCATATTCGCTTTCTCCTAATAGATTAATCAGTATATTTTCCAACTCACAACCCACTCCATTTTGTTATATTAAAAAGGCTGAAAATTCTATTTCAAATTCATAAGCGATTACTTTTTGAATTTAAACACGTGAATATTCAGTTATTTTAATTCAAATTTTATTAAATTTTTCACTAAATGTCAAATGTATTTTTCAATAAAAAATTAGTGCTTATTCTTTTTATCTTATTTTTCATCTTTATATAAAACTTATATACCAATGATATGTAAATTTGACATTTCCCAAAATGTAAAATATACTTACGATGCTTCAAATAATCGATCCACTAGTCTTTGTATAGGAGTCCATATGCTAATTACACATTTAATGAAGTTAGATTGTTCACTAAAAACAGATACTTACTCTAAATGGTATCACTTACTTGAATTGGAAAAGCAATACAAAATAGCGAAATTCCGCTTCCCCGATGACCGACTACGCTCACTTACAGCGGGCATCTTGTTACGCTTTATGCTATCCAATTATTGTGGATTAACTCTTTCTGAACTGACTTTTTCAACGTCTAAATTTGGAAAGCCCTTCTTAATTTCTCACCCAACTATCTTTTTTAATTTGACTCATTCTGCTAGTTATGTTGCTTGCTCAATCAGCAGTGCTCCTGTAGGGATAGATATTGAGAAGATGGTCCAAATTAATATTAAAGAGATTGCTACATTTTTTTCTATTTCAGAACAAGACTATATTTTTTCTAAAGGAAGCGAGCAAAAACGTTTAGATGCCTTTTATTCTATCTGGACCCTGAAAGAAGCTTTTAGTAAAAAATTGGGTGGCGGTCTATCGATTCCTTTGGACAGTTATTCATTTTCATTAAGCGGAAAAACGATTTCTCTTTCAACACATTTAAAAAATAATGCTCAATTTTCTTCACAGTCTATTGAAAAGCACTATAAATTTGGGCTTTGTTCCCCAATTCTTTCAGAAAATAATGAAAAACGTTTGACTCTAACTGAGTTGATTGAAACTATACCTTTTTAAACGCAAAAAAATGCTTAGCTTATCATTTTATAAGTGATAAGCTAAGCACAAAACGTCACCTAGTTTGCAGTGTTAACCGCTCTTTTCATTGATTAAAATTTTTAAACGAGTTCTTTGAAAAATAGCTAACTAACAACATGACTAACCCTGTAAATAGAAATAGGATATAGACCGAGTTTGAAAAAATATCAAACAAAAAACCATATACAGCCTGTGAAAGCGGCTGCGCACATAAACTTAACGTCGTTACATAAGACATTACTTTTCCAACTAACTGAACAGGTGTATTCGCCTGTATATTAGAAACAACAAAAATTGAAAATAAGGTAAACAAAGCTTGTAATAACATGATCATAAATGTAAATAGTGCAAACGTTACTGTAGCAGGCATATCGATCA
>Ga0308165_1001726_pt1 | contig 29220 bp, 32 predicted proteins | sample PhyWR2_FD_201032 | JGI IMG/M metagenome (GOLD analysis project Ga0308165, IMG submission 201032) | Phyllosphere microbial communities from UC Gill Tract Community Farm, Albany, California, United States - DLSLW.R2 | ecosystem: Host-associated > Plants > Phyllosphere > Unclassified | place: USA... | reverse complement strand
TGCAGCTATTACGCTGACAGATAAGAGTCCACGCGCAATTTTTCATGGTCTCTTGTCATTGACGAGGGACCATTTTTGTATTCTTCAACAAGGGAGAGACAGTCGATATGACGTATATTACCGCAACATACCAACTCGGAACGACGGATCAGTTACCAAAACGTGCAGAACAAATCGCGCTCGGCTTGACCGTCGGTTCGTGGACCGATTTAAATCATTTGGAGCAACAGCAGCTTGAATCGTTCAAAGGACAGGTCGTCCATACGGAAGAACACGACGGAAAAGGCTACATCACAATCCGTTATCCGGAACATAACGTCTCCCGTGACTTTTCAGCAATCTTAACGACTGTCTTCGGCAAACTGTCGCTCGACGGACAAATCAAATTAACGGATTTACAGCTTCCGGCTTCATTCACCACTGACTTCCCCGGTGCCAAATTCGGCATCGAAGGCGTCCGGCAGTTGATTCAAGTCCACGACCGTCCTCTGTTGATGAGCATCTTTAAGGGCGTCATCGGCCGGGACCTCACCTTTTTACGGGAACAACTCGAAGCGCAGCTTGCGGGCGGCATTGATCTCGTCAAAGATGATGAGATCTTGTACGATAATCCGTTAACACCGGCACTCGACCGGGCACGGATCGGACGTGAAGTCCTGAATGCCCATTATAAAAAAACCGGCAAACGGGCGCTTTATGCGATTACGTTGAGTGGTCCCGTCTTCGGCTTAAAGGATCAGGCGAAACGTTTGATCGAAGCCGGTGCGACCGCCTTCCTGCTCAATACGTTTACATATGGACTCGACGTCCTGCGCGAATTAGCGGCTGATCCGGACATTTCCGTTCCGATCTTTAATCATCCGGCCTTAAGCGGAGCCTTGATCGCAAGCCCGGAATACGGCATTGCGGCTCCTGTTTTACTGGGGACGTTACCGCGGCTGGCCGGTGCCGATTTGACGTTGTTCCCGTCGCCATACGGAAACGTCGCCCTCGCCAAAGACTTGGCGCGCGGAATTGCTGTCGAAGCCACACGGATCGGAGAAACAAAGACGATTCTTCCGGTTCCCTCGGCAGGCATTCATCCCGGTCTCGTCGCTCAGCTCGTTCGTGATTTCGGGACCGATTCCGTCATCAATGCTGGCGGCGGCGTTCATGGTCATCCGCAGGGCGCTGCGGCCGGTGTGCTCGCTTTCCGCCAGGCCCTCGACGCAGCACTTGCCGGCGAATCTTTGACGAGTGCCGCAACGCGGCAGGAAGAACTTCGGGTCGCCCTCGACGCCTGGGGGATTACGAAATGACGATCCGGATTTTATGTGACTTTGACGGGACCGTGACCGAACACGACAATATCATTGCGTTGATGAAAGAATTCGCTCCCCCGGCAGCGTTTGAACCGTTGAAAAAAGGTGTGCTCGATCAATCGTTGTCCATCCAGTCCGGTGTCGGACAGATGTTCCGGTTGCTCCCCTCGGATCGTAAACAAGACTATATTGATTTTTTGGAACAGCGGGCTGTCATCCGTCCCGGCTTTAAGACCTTACTCGCCTTTGCGAAATCGAACGGGATCGACTTTGCGATCGTCAGCGGCGGAATCGACTTTTTTGTCCAACCGATTCTTCAAGAGTTACTGACAGATGAAGCGATTTACTGCAACGGCAGTGACTTCAGTGAGGAGACGGTTCGCATCGAGTGGCCGCACACTTGCGATGCAGCATGCAACAATCAATGCGGCTGTTGTAAAACGTCGATTGCCCGAAAGCTCAAGCAGGATGGCGATATCATCATCGCGATCGGTGACTCCGTGACGGATTTTGAACTGGCGAAACAAGCGGATCATGTCTATGCCCGCGATTATCTGATTACGCTGTGCGAACAGCACGGGATTGCATATACACCGTTTGAAACGTTTTACGACATTGTTGATCATCTGCAGACAACGGAGGTGTACGCATGACCTTTTTAAAACGATACGAAGAACTCCGCGCCATCAAGCAGGAGTTCTCTGCACGGGACTGGTTTCCCGGTACGAGCGGTAATCTCGCCATTCGAACAGGCAGCCATCCGACGGAATTTCTTGTGACGGCCAGCGGGAAAGATAAACGGCAGGACACGCCGGACGATTTCGTCCATGTTGATGCGACCGGTCAATTGATCGGTGAACAAAACGGACGTCCTTCCGCCGAGACGTTACTGCATGTCGAAGTGTTCAACCGGACGACGGCAGGTTGCTCGCTTCATGTCCATACGGTAGACAACAATGTGATTTCGGAACTGTACGGAGACCGCGGGGAAATCCGATTCAGTGGTCAGGAAATCATCAAAGCACTTGGCCGCTGGGAAGAAGATGCGGAAGTCATCGTGCCGATCATCACGAATCATGCCGACATCCCGACCCTTGCCGCTGACTTCGCCAAACACATCCGGACCGAAAGCGGCGCCGTTTTGATTCGCAATCACGGCATCACGGTCTGGGCACCGACTGCTTTTGAAGCCAAAAAACAGTTGGAAGCCTTTGAATTTTTGTTCAGCTACACGTTAAAACTGCAAACGTGCCGACAGGCGATTTATTAAAAGGAGGAATTTACAATGGCAACAGTACTTTTCCAAAAAACAAACGAACGGTATACGGATCAAAACGAGGTATCTGCTTTTCTTTCTTCACGCGGTGTCCTGTATGAACAATGGGATGTCTCAAAGCTTCCGGCTGAACTGGTCGATACGTACACGTTGACGGATGCGGACAAACAAACGATTCTTGATACATTCCAACCGGAAATCACGGATGTCTCGGAACGTCGCGGTTATCAGACGGCTGATATCATCTCCCTGTCTGACGCAACACCGAACTTGGATGAGTTGCTCGTCAACTTCCAAAAGGAGCATCACCATACGGATGACGAAGTCCGGTTCATCGTCAGCGGTCACGGTGTGTTTGCGATCCAGGATGACGAAGTCGGATATTACAACATTGAGTTGAACCCGGGTGATTTGATTTCCGTACCAGTCAACACACGTCATTACTTCACGCTCCAGGACGATCGCAAAGTCGTTGCCGTCCGGATTTTCGTGACGACGGATGGTTGGGTTCCGATTTACGAAAAAGATCCGATTGAAACCACAAACTGAGGAAACATCCTGAAGACAGACGGTCCGGACCATCCGGCTGTCTGTTTTTTTCTGCTCCATTCTTATCCTACAAACATACCGCTAGTTTTCGTTTCCTCCTATATAATAAAGAAAAGACTCATTTGAATTGGAGGTCACGTGTATGATGATTCGCCCTGTTAAGGAAGATGATTTGCAAGACATTCTCGCCATCTATAACGAAGGCATCGAAGACCGGATCGCGACGCTTGAAACGGATACGAAGGAATTGTCCTTTATGGAGGATTGGTATCAGGAACGGACACCCCGCTATGCCGGTTTTGTGGCGTATGAAGGAACAACGATTCTTGGTTTCATCTCACTTGACCCCTATAATCCGCGCCCCGTCTATCAATCGGTCGGTGAATTATCGGTCTACATCACCCGGACCCACCGTGGACAAGGCATCGGCCGTCAGCTGTTACAGGTCATCGAAGAACACGCGATTACGCACGGATTCCACAAGTTAATCCTGTTTACGTTTCCGTTCAATAAGATCGGTCAAAAGCTCTACATCCGGTCCGGTTTCCGGATTGTCGGAACATTTAAGGAACAGGGCATGCTCAACGGGTATTATGTCGATGTCCTGGCGATGGAAAAGTTGCTTCCGAAAACGATCGACGATCAAATATGATTAACACGGCGGCTGAATGGGAAATGAACGAACAGTGAAACATTCCCAACCCGAAAGGAAGACTGCCCGTGGATATTCAACAGATTCGTAATGCAACACTCGTCGTCACTTATGCCAACCAAGTATTTTTAATCGATCCGTTTCTCGGTGAAAAAGGAACTTTGCCGCCGTTTGGGCAAACACCCAATGCCGTTCCGAACCCGCTCGTCGACTTACCGGTCGATGTCTCGACATTACTTGATCCCGATGCAATTTTTGTCACCCACCTCCATGCCGATCATTTTGACGAGACGGCAAAAAAAGTCTTACCGAAACAGATTCCTCTTTATGCTCAAAATGAGTCAGATGCGGCTACGATCCGCGAAGCCGGATTCACGAACGTCTCGTCGTTTGAGAACGGATTGTCACTCGGCGATATCCGCGTTTCTCATACATCAGGTCAACACGGCGTTGGCGAAATCGGCCAACGGATGGGCACCGTTTCCGGTATTGTCTTGACGCATCCCGACGAACCGACACTCTATATCACAGGTGATACGATTTGGTGTGATGACGTCGCAACGGCAATCGAGCAGTATGCACCCGACATCATCATCGTCAACAGTGGTGCGGCACAATTCTTGACCGGAGAACCGATCACGATGTCCCAGCGCGATTTACTCGCCGTTCATCAAGCAGCTGCTGAGTCGACAATCATCGTCTCGCATCTCGAATCCGTCAATCATTGTCTTCTGCGTCGTGATATGATTGCTGATTTCTTGGCTGCCCATCATTTATCCGCTCATTTCCTCATTCCGGATGACGGCGAAACCATTTCCTTCTAAACGAAACGAAGTCCACTGTCCCGGTAGTACTCGGGATAGTGGACTTCGTTTTGTTGATCGTTAATCGTGACTTGGAATGACGAGTCCGAGTAACCGGGCAAACGTGATCGCCTGGCTTTCCGTGACGATGGCACCTGGTAAGAAGCGCGGATCAATCGTGATTCCGGATAAATCGGCTTGCCGCAGGTCGAGTCCTTTTAATGCCGTCTCGACCCATTGACTTTCTGACAAGTCGACTTCATGCAGCCGTAAATCGGTTGGCTTCATTTCAAAGAAATGGCTTTCCCGCATCAATGTCTGCTCCACTGCGACGTGACGTAACGCTGTCCGGATAACTTGAGCATAATTAGCCTGACAGTTTTTGATCGTCACATGATCGACCGTATTCGATTCAAAGTGAATTCCGGTCAGGCGACAATCCTCAAAGACGACCCGATGAAAACGACTGTCCTGGAACTGACAGCCCGTCAAGTCACATTGTTCAAACCGGACATTCTCAAACGAGGCCCGTTCAAAAACGAGACCCGCGAACGAGATGTTCCGAAAACAGACTTGATTGACATCCAGCCGTTCTGTCAACTCGATTGGGAGTGTCTCTTTTTCGTAAAGTGTTTGATACAGATACGGGTCATCGATTTCGACATCCGCAAAGGTTTCCGATGTCAATTGGTGCGGTAACTCGGGTAATTGAATGATTTGTTTTTTCACGTACTTCCCCTTCTTTCCTTTACATCGCATTCATCTTTTCCAGTGTAGCAAAGATTGACTCTTTTTTTGTTTTTTTGATTTGAGACCGACTGAGACCATGATATAGTCAAATCAAAAATAAGAACAAGTGTTCTTTTATGTATCAAGGAGTGTTTCCGATGAACCCGACTATCTCTTTTCCCGATCGACGGATCTTTTGTGTCGACAGTGTTTCTTTTTATGCCAGTTGCGAATGTTGTTACCGAAACCTTCCTCCTTTGACGACGAAACTTGCTGTCGTATCAGACCTTCATCGGTCCGGATCCGTTGTTCTTGCGGCCAGTCCCGCCTTAAAACAACTTGGCATTAAGACAGCTAGTCGTCTTTATCAAATTGAGCAGTTGCCTTATCGTGAACGGAAACAGATTGTGCTCGTCGAACCGCGGATGCTCGCATATATGAAAACATCAATCGAAGTACTGGATGTCTTGCATCAGTTTGCACCTCCCGACGCGATCCGGATCTATTCGATTGACGAAAACTTTATCGATATGACCGGAACGGAACGCCTTTTCGGATCGGACACTGAAACGGCCTGGAAAATCCAGACGGCGATTTGGCATCAGACCGGCATTCCGGTCCGGATCGGGATTGGTCCGAACAATGTCATCGCAAAACTTGTCCTCGATTTACGGGGAAAACGCGAAGGTATTGCCCGATGCGGCTACGCCGATATTTCCCGGTTGCTGCACGATTTTCCGGTTCGCAAAATGTGGGGCGTCGGACGGATGATGGAACAGCATTTGCTGGCGCTTGGTATTGAAACGATTGGCGACCTGGCAGCAGCACGGGTCGAAGATCTGCACGAACGGTTCGGCGTAATCGGGGCAGAACTTTGGCATCACGCCTGGGGAATCGACGGTTCTCCGACGATCATCAATCCCCTGACGTTATTTCAGACCACATCCGGTGCCAAACGAACGATCGGACATGGGGTTACTTTAATGCGCGATTATTACCAGTACGAACAGATTCGTTTAGTCCTTGCCGAATTAGCAGGTGATGTCGCGGCACGAGTCCGGTTTTCTAACCAAGTCGGTTGGACGGTCTATCTCGGCGTCCGCTACTCCCGCCACGTCACCCGGGACGGCTTTTCGAAACAAATCCGGCTGCCTTATCCGACCGCTGATGAACGGCTGTTGTTGCGTTACGTTCTTCAATTGTTCGAACCGAATTGGCTCGATGGTGAACCGGTCCGTTTTTTATCGGTCGCTCTCGGGCAACTCACACCGGATCAGGGAACACTTCAATTGTCCTTGTTTGAAGACAATACAAAGGTCTGGCGCAGAAAGCGGTTATTAAAAGCCATCGACCATGTCAATTTACGTTACGGAAAAGGAACGATCCGGCTCGCTGTGTCCTTCCTCGATACAAGTGTCGCGAAGCGCCGGCTCCGGTTCGTCGGCGGCCATCCCGGAGGTGAGCAGCATGACACGTTATCGTGACCGTGGAAACCTCAAATGGCTTCCCTTTTTGATGCCGGAACACATTCAACTGCTCAAAGCCTATTATCTTGAAAAACATCAAATCGACCTTCCTGCAATCGATGAACAATTGCAATATCCCTGGCAGTTCTTACTCGAACAGGCATTAATAGAAGGAACAGAGCTTGAAATCAAGTATTATAGTGAAAGAGGCTATGTCACGACATCCGGTTTCATCGAGCAGGTTCATCGTGAACGCGCCTATCTCGTGCTACGCGGATCATCATTGATTGAAATTCCATTCGGGCGAATCATTCGGATTGAAAACGGGTAGAAGAGACAGAAGCTGTTATGCCTCACGCACTTATCTTACGAATTGGGATTGAAAGAAGGAATGATCTGTATGATGGAATGGTTTACCGGACTTCCGGTCGTCGTGCAAGCCTTGCTTGCCGGCATGATGACTTGGGGATTAACGGCACTCGGAGCCGCACTTGTCTTCGTCTTTACAACGATTGAAAAACGGGTCATGAATATGATGCTCGGCTTTGCAGCCGGTGTTATGATTGCGGCTTCGTTTTGGTCATTGCTTGCTCCGGCAATTGAATTTACGGAAAAAGACGGCGGGATTGCCTGGTTGCCGGCCGCAATCGGCTTCCTGGCAGGCGGTTTCTTTGTCCGCCTTCTCGATTTTGTGACCCCTCACCTGCACTTATCCGCTCCACTCGAAACAGCCGAAGGTCCTTCGACCGGTCTGAAAAAGACGACATTGCTGTTTCTCGCGATCACGCTCCACAATATTCCGGAAGGACTCGCAATCGGGGTCGCTTTCGGTGCCGCCGCCTTGAACATGGACGGTGCGACCGTTGCCGGTGCCTTGACACTCGCACTTGGGATCGGGATTCAAAACATGCCGGAAGGGGCTGCCTTGTCGATTCCGCTCCGTGGAGAAGGCATGTCACGCCGGCGTGCCTTTAACTACGGACAATTGTCTGCAATCGTTGAACCGATTGCTGCCATGGTCGGTGCTGCTGCCGTCTTCTTCATTCAGCCGCTCTTGCCGTATGCCTTGGCGTTTGCTGCCGGCGCGATGATTTTCGTCGTCGTCGAAGAATTGATTCCCGAATCGCAGGCTGAAAACGGCTCAGACTTGGCAACACTTGGTCTGATGGTCGGTTTCACGGTCATGATGATTCTCGATGTGGCACTCGGATAATTTAGTATTACAGCAAACGAGTAAGACCTCTCCTGTGAGAAACGGGAGAGGTCTTATTGCATATCCACTGTTATTTCCGCAAAATTCGCATTGCATTTAAGACAGCGAGGACCGTCACACCGACATCGGCAAAAACGGCTTCCCACATCGTCGCAACACCAAAGGCACCAAGCAATAAGAAGATTCCTTTGACACCCAGTGCAAACGCAATGTTCTGATAGACGATCCGGCGTGTCGCCCGGGCAATCCGAATCGCTTCGACCAGTTGTTTCGGTTCATCCGTCATCAGGACGACATCCGCTGCTTCAATCGCGACATCACTTCCAAGTCCACCCATCGCAATCCCGACATCCGCCCGCGTCAATACGGGTGCGTCATTGATTCCGTCCCCGACAAAAGCGACCCGTCCTTTTGCTTGATCTAAGATTGCTTCGAGTTGTTCCACTTTTTGATCCGGCAATAGTTCTGCCTTCACTTGCGTTATTCCGATTTGCTGTCCAATCCGTTCCGCCGTTTCCCGACGGTCCCCGGTCAACATGATTGTCTGGCGAATCCCGAGTGTTTTTAGTTCGCGTAAGGCTTCTATCGTCGTATTTTTAATACGGTCGGCAATCCGGATATATCCAAGGTAGCTGTCGTTTCGGGCAACATGCACATAAGTCCCGTCTTCGGTCTGATCGAGTGGCGTCAAGCCGATTTCTTTGAACCACCGGGCATTTCCCGCCTGAATCTGATCCGTGCCGAACCGTCCGACGACGCCGGAACCGGCTACTTCCTGATAGTCTTGAACAGCGGTTGAAACAGAACCGCGCAGAGCGTACATCCGCTGAATCGATTTGGCAATCGGATGATTGGAATGTTGCTCGACGGTCGCTGCGACACGAAGCAATTCGTCTTCTGATCCATGCACGGCCTTCAGCTCGACGACTTCAAAAACCCCTTCCGTCAATGTTCCCGTTTTATCGAAGACGACCGTATCCAGTTGTTGTAACGCTTCGAGATGATTTCCGCCTTTGACGAGAATACCGCGTTTTGAAGCGGCACCGATCCCGCTAAAGAAGCCCAGCGGAATCGAAATGACGAGCGCACAGGGACAACTGATGACAAGAAATACCAGCGCCCGATAAATCCAGTCACTCCACGTTGCTCCCGCCACGACGAGCGGCGGCACGATGGCAAGAAGTGTCGCAATCACGACGACAACCGGGGTGTAGACCCGTGCGAACCGTGTGATGAATTTTTCCGTCGGCGCTTTATGGCGTGACGCATTTTCGACTAAATCGAGAATTTTAGCGACGGTCGACTCACTGTACCGTCGATCGACCTGGATTAACAGATGACCATCCGTATTGATCGTCCCGGCTAAAATCGGTTCGGTCGGACGGACACGCCGCGGGACTGATTCTCCAGTCAATGCAGTTGTATCGATGAATGCTTCTCCTGTTAGAACCGTTCCATCGAGTGGAACCTTCTCCCCTGCCCGGACAAGAATCCGTTGACCGATGTTCACCTGTTCCGGATTCACACGTCGTCCATCCTCAAGCGTCGCGACATCTGGCCGGATATCCATCAACGCAGCAATCGATTTTCGGGATTGGTCGACGGCACGATGCTGGAAAAACTCTCCGACTTGATAAAACAACATCACGGCGACGGCTTCCGGATACTCTCCGATCAAAAAGGCACCGGCTGTCGCAATGACCATCAGGAAGTTTTCATCAAACACTTGTCCGTGCCGGATATTCCGGACGGCGGTCCGAAGAACATCCCAACCGATTAGAAAGTAGGCAATTGCGAAAAATAGAAGGTCAATTGATCCCGGAACGAAAAAAGCACTGATGAACGATATCATCCCGATACTGTACTGTAATTTTTTCGTCCGGTTCAAAAATGAACCGTGGTCGTGCGAATGGCTGTGATCATGGTCTTCCTGTTGATGCGGATCAACTGCTTCTGCGGATGCTGTCCGGACCAGACGGACATCCGGTTCAAGTTGCTGAATCCGTTCGACGACCGCTTGATACGTATCGTCGGATACAGCGTCCTTTTCATACGTCAGATAGAGTTTCTGACCGGCAAAATCCAAATCAGCCTGTTCGACGCCGGTTACGTTCGCGACACCCCGCTCAACCTTCGCCGCGCAGTTCGCACAATCAATTCCTGTAATTTGCAGACGTTCTGTTTTTGCTTCCATTCTCTCACCTCATTCAAATAATAGTTTGATTATAAGGATATTTTACGCTCTTTTTGATTTTTCAACAAGTCACTTTTGTCTCAGACTTGCGCCCGATATTTTGATTAGTTCTATCTCAGAAGAATAAAACATGATATGTTTTTAATTAGAAAAATATAGAAGGAGAATAACATGACTATCATTGAATTACTTAAAGCACTTTTACTCGGTTTCGTCGAAGGCATGACGGAATTCGCTCCTGTATCTTCGACCGGACATATGATCATCGTCGATGATATGTGGCTCCAAACTACAGATTTTTTAGGTAAGTATTCAGCTAACACCTTTAAAATCGTCATCCAGCTCGGTTCGATTTTAGCCGTCATCGTCGTCTTTTGGAAACGGCTGTTCAGCTTAATCGGTCTTTACAAAATTGAAGGCGAACACGATGCGTCGGGTACACACAAATTAAAGTTACGCCACGTCCTGATTGGTTTACTTCCGGCAGCCGTTCTCGGTCTGTTGTTCGAAGACTTCATCGATGAAAACCTCTTCTCGATCGATACCGTCATCATCGGTCTTGCAGCCGGCGCTATCTTGATGATTGCGGCTGATAAATTCGGACCAAAAGAACCGAAAACAACGACGCTTGATCAGATTTCGTACCGTCAGGCAGCCCTTGTCGGCCTGTTTCAGTGCATCTCGCTTTGGCCGGGATTCTCACGGTCCGGTTCGACGATTTCCGGAGGGGTCTTCCTCGGGATGAATCACCGGACGGCAGCAGACTTTACGTTCATCATGGCTGTTCCGATCATGTTTGGCGCAAGTGCACTGTCGCTCGTCAAGAACTGGGAGTATATCAATGTCGGAGACCTTGGTTTTTATGCAGTCGGCTTCATCGCTTCGTTCGGTTTTGCGCTACTGTCGATTCGTTTCTTCCTGAAACTGATCAACAAAATCAAACTCGTTCCGTTTGCAATTTACCGCCTTGTTTTAGCAGCCATTCTTGCAGTCGTCGTTTACATGTAACCTTAAAATCATCAGCCATTCGCTGATGGTTTTTTTATTTCTTGAAACTTATTGCGACAGATTAGGGTATAGATAGTTGAGATACAGAAAAAAGGAGTGGTCATCGGTATGGCTCGTAGAAATCGTGGAGGTTCCAAGTTACCTCTCATCATCGGGATTGCAGTCGTCGTCCTGATTGCCTTTTTAGCAATCGGACAATACAACAGTCTCGTTAATGTCGAAGAAGATGTTTCAAATAAGTGGTCGCAAGTCGATAATCAAATCAAACGCCGGGCGGATTTAATTCCGAATCTCGTCGAAACCGTCAAAGGGGTCGCCGGTCAGGAACAAAAAGTCTACGGTGATATCGCTGAGGCGCAAGCAGGTCTTGCCCGTGCCGCGTCAACCGAACAACGGATTGAAGCCGATCAGCAAGTCACGTCTTCGCTTCGCGGATTGATTGCCTTGCAAACGACGTATCCGGAACTGAAATCAAGTGAACGCTTCCAATCGTTGATGGATACACTTGAAGGAACGGAAAATCGTCTCGGTATTGCCCGTAAAGATTATAACGATGCCGTGACAGTCTACAATAAAAAACGTCGCAGTTTCCCAACTTCGCTTTATGCTTCGGCGTTTGGTTTCGAGAAAAAACCATATTATGAAATCTCAGAAAGTGACCGTGAAAATCCAACGGTCGACTTCAATAGTGACTCGAAATGATTTGGCGACGAACGCGCCTGCTTTTTACCGCGTTCCTCGTCTTCTTCCTTCTGACTCCGACTGCCGAAGCCGTGTCAGAACGCACGGGCGCAGCGTTCTTCATCCAAGATGATGCACAGCTGCTGACCGCGTCGGAAGAAGCGGAACTCGCTCGTCTCGGGCAAGAACTCGAACAATATACGACGGCACAGGTTGTGCTCAAGACTGTCCCTGATTTAAAAGGACAAGATTTAAGCACGTATGCCAATGAAACGTTCCGTGCTCAAGGTATCGGGCAGGCCGGAAAAGATAACGGGATTCTCGTCGTCGTGGCTCCAAACGAAAAAGACCGGAATTTCCGGATTGAAGTCGGCTATAAGCTCGAAGGCATTCTGACCGATATCACAGCCGGACGAATTCTCGACAAGTACGCTGTCCCCTACCGTGATCAAGGTGATTATGGGAAGGCAGCGTCAGAAACCTATAAAGCGGTCGTCAGTGTCGTTTCAAAAGAACAGTCGCTTGAATCGCAGGATCCGGTTAAGAAAAGTGCGGACGGCGGTTTGAGTACATGGGCAAAAGTCCTGATTGGTGCCGGTCTCGTTCTCTTATTATTCCTCGACATGAAGTTCACCGGCGGCATGTTCTTCTTTGCCATCATCAACATCTTTTCTGCCATCATGCGTGGTGGAGGCGGTGGCGGTGGGAGCCGGGGTGGAGGCGGAAGTTCCGGCGGCGGCGGCGCGGAAAGGTAAGGACTGACATGACTATTTTTTCAACTATCGTCGTATTTTATGGCATCATGACCGTCATTGGATTCGTTTCGATGTGGCGGGATAAACGCAAGGCGCAGCAACATGCCTGGCGGACTCCGGAAGCCACCTTGTTGACGATTGCTTTTTTAGGCGGTGCACTCGGGACGCTTCTCGCGATGCAACTGGTCCGGCATAAAACAAGGACTGCCAAATTCCAACTTTTTGTCCCACTCGCGATTTTACTCCATGCGACGGTCTGGATCGTATCGCTACGGTCGTAATGCTTTAGAATATGTAACAAACAGCCGATAAAAGAGACAGAGGGATTCGTTATTAACCGAATTCGCCTGCCTCTTTTTTTTACTTTGGTCAATAGAGAGGTAAATGGTTGATATCAGGTTTATAGATAGATTATCTTTGGGTAAAGATTTTAACTAATTTAATAAATACATCTTTATCCCGTGTATTTGAAATAAGAGAGGTGGACACCTATTCATGTGGCATCCTTGCGCCGAATGTACAACAACAATCCGTTTTATCGAGACTGGTTCTCTACATATCCAGTCACCTGCATCCGAAGTGTTTTCCTACGCTTCTTTTGAAGAGCTGGAACAATTACTGACAGCAACTTTACGAATCGCTGACTTCCCGGTAACATGTCGGGCAGTTGGATCACGCCTTACCACACCGGTTCTCGCTGCTTCTGCTTTACTGGAACAGTTACAGAACCGGCAAACGATCGATTTCATTCAAAATGGAATCATGACGAGTCATCTGCAACCGATTTTTAACATTCAGGACAACACCCTGTTTGCCAACGAAGCTCTGCTTCGGGCGGCGGATGAAAATGTCTCGATGTCACCCGGTCTGCTTTTTTCGACCGCTTCGAAGATGGGACTTCACTCGAGACTCGATCAACGGGCGCGCGAGGAAGCCATCCGCGCTACTCATTTGGTTGGCGGAACGGAGAAGACGTTCATCAACTTCCTTCCCTCGACCATCTACAATCCGGAATATTGTCTGCGCCATACGTTCGAAATCGTCGAACGATACAATGTCGACCCTAGCCGACTGGTGTTCGAAGTTGTTGAGACGGAAAAAATCGAAGACGTCAATCACTTGAAACACGTTTTCGAACAGTATAAAAAACAAGGTATCCAAGTTGCACTTGACGATGTCGGTGCCGGGTTCTCGACGCTTGATATGTTATCGTTGCTTCAACCGGATTACATTAAAATTGACCGTGCTTTCATCTCCCACTGTGATACGGTGGCGGAAAATGAAGCCTTCTTACGAAAAGCACGTCATCTGACAAAAGAGATGGGCATTCAAATTCTTGCAGAAGGCATCGAGCGCCAGGAGGAACTGGATCTCTGCCGTGAACTTGGATTTGACTTCGGACAAGGTTATCTTCTTGGTCGCCCTGCCCCGTATCAACAACTTGCTAAAGCACAATAACAAATCCTGCCCCGACAATCCGGGTGCAGGATTTTTTAGCGTTTACTCAACGCGAGCGGACAGCTTGTTGATCGTTTTTCATTAAAGTGGCCAAAATCGTACGGGGAGACAGGTCGGTCTCAATCAATTGACAAAGGGGTTCTTGACCAATTCGTTGCGCCAAGTCGGCCCCCTCCGCTTCCGTCAAGCCGAGTTGTACACTTGTCGTCGGTTGTCCGTTCTCAATCAGATATTGTCGCAACTCTTCATAGGACGCTGTTTCACCCAACAGTGATTCCTGAATCAGCAAGCCATATCCGACTTTGCTTCCATGGAGAATTGTTTTGGTTGAAGGGAACGGTGACAATGCGTTGTGGACACCATGCCCAATCGCTCCGCGTGTTGCTGCGTCACCGAATCCACCGACACTTCCGGCAAGGGGAATGACCGTCTCCACCAGATATTGAATCGATGACGGATAGTCCTTAAATTGTTCCGGACTGATCGGCGTCCGCAAAATCAGCTCTTTACAGTGTTCGGCCATCCGCAGTGCGGACTCGACAACGGGGTCATCTGCCGATGTGCCACTGAGAGCGCGTGCCTCATACCATTTGGCTAACGTATCAACGAGTCCGGCAACAAAATAATCATATGGACTGGCTGCTAAAATCCGGTGATCGAGCAATAATGCTTCGATGACGACAGGAATCGTATCGAAACGAAGATACTGCCCCCGTTCGTCGTACATGACACTAAGGGGTGTCCATGGGGCACAGTTCGAGACGATCGTCGGAATGACAATCAACGGACAATTTCGTTTAACAGCAACTTGTTTTGCCGTATCAATGATGGAACCGCCACCGAGAGCAATGATGATTTCATATGCTGCACATCGTTCTGTCAGCTCTGCTACCTGCTGATCGGTACAGTGTCCCGAAAACAAGAGCTTCGGCAGTTCCGGCAAATACTGTTCGGACGACTTTAATGCCTGTTCGCCGTGAATCAGCACAGCTTTTCTTCCCCGTAACAATTCCGAAAGTCGATCGACGGCTTGCTCTTCGTGTATGTATTGTAAGACGGCCTGACGAATCATCCTGATCCCTCCCATTATTTGTTAACGCTCAGTATACGGATTTCCCAGTGTCAATTCAAGCTTTGCTTCGATTCGATTTTCGGAAGTGAAAAGCGTAAACTGGGTAAGACAGGATTATCATCTTAAGGGGGAGTTCAAATGGAGTTTGTTACATTGAACAATGGGCTGGTCATGCCGCAACTCGGGTATGGTGTGTTTAAAGTCCCGGAACAGGAAGTGTATGAAGCGGTACGGGAGGCTTTACGGGTCGGCTACCGTTCGATTGATACGGCGATGATTTATGAAAACGAAGCTGGTGTCGGACGTGCCTTAAAGGATTCAGGGATTCCACGGGAAGACATCTTTTTGACGACAAAGGTCTGGAACAAGGATCAAGGCTACGAGCAGACACTTGCTGCGTTTGAAACCAGTCTCCAAAAACTCGGTGTCGATTATGTCGATTTGTACTTGATACATTGGCCGATGCCGGACGAAGATTTGTACATGGACACGTGGCGTGCTTTAGAGCAGCTGTATCAAGACGGCAAAACGAAAGCGATCGGTGTCTCGAATTTCCATATCCCGCATCTGCAACGAATTCTCGACGAAGGAACCGTCGTCCCTACCGTCAATCAAATCGAGTTGCATCCGTTTTTGAGTCAGGAAGCGATCCGTGAATTTTGCCAAAAGAACGGGATTGTCGTCGAAGCATGGAGTCCGTTGATGAAAGGCCGCGACGCCTTAACAGACCCGGTCATCACGGATATCGCAGCCCGTCACGGCAAGACACCTGCTCAAGTCGTTCTCCGCTGGCACCTGCAACATGACATCATCGCGATTCCAAAATCCGTCACCCCAAACCGGATTCAGGAAAACTTGGACATCTTTGATTTTGCCTTATCATCGGATGAGATGCGACAAATCGATCAGCTCAATCGGAATGAACGGACCGGATCGAATCCGGACGAAATGCATAAAAAATAAGACGAGGCTCACGTCAACGTGAACATCGTCTCATGTAAAGGGCTGACAATCATGTCAGCCTTTTTTGTTGATTAACGATCCAAATCATTTCCATGATCTTGTTTCGCTAAATCATCGGAATAATCCGCTGAACGGTTCGGACGGTGGATTTCGTCTTTTTTCTCGTCATTCTGTTCCTCGTGACGCGCCTTTTGTTCTTCCCACTCCGGACGTTTAAAATCATCATCCCGGCGCATCGCAATATCGGGTTCACGGTTACCGTCCAGTTTGGCGTGATTGATTGCTTTCTCGTCTTGCGGCATCTTGTCAGTGCCAGCACGGTGCAAATCAATCTCCGCGTGTTCTTCTTTAGAGTCTTTATCCACATCAAGCGGATTGCCCGATCCAAGTTGCGCATTTGAATTGGCATCATCTGATGTATGCGTCTCTTCATAACTGCCGTAACGTACTTTGACGTCCGGATGTGTATTGTCTGTATTTAGATGGGGATCAAACTGGATGTCCTGAACTTCCAGTAATAAGACGAACCCGCCGCCTTCCACTTCCGTTTTATGAACTTCGACTTGATCCGCTGGTAAATCGAGCGAACCAAACAAATCATTCACTTCTTGATCGCGTCCTTGATTCCCGCGGATCCGGTCCATCCACGAAGGTTTCGTCGTCGCGATCTCCGCGTCCATTTGACTGCGGACGAGTTGTAGATTCGATTTCTCTTTGACGATAATATAAAAATCCTCTTCACGATGACCTTGCTGATGCAACTCATCCATTTTTGAAATCAGTTCTTCTTCTTTATAAAACGTTCCGATATACTGTTTTGTCTTCATACCGATCCATCCCCTTATGCACGATTTTAATGACGTACTGTCTTATAAGGAGTATTTCCTTTTTTCGACTAAAATATGCCACCAAGTCGGCTCCGACAGGAAAAGTAATCTAAATGATATGTTTATTCTCCCGTCAGCTTCAAACCGATCGTTGCACTGATGATCAAACCGATACAGACAATCCGTTTCCAATCTTTCGCTTCGTTATAAAAAATCATGCTGAGAACTGCGCCGCCTGCCGCCCCGATTCCGGTCCAGACCGCATACGCCGTTCCCATCGGCAGTTCCTTCATCGCCAAGGTCAGGAATAAAAAACTGAACCCGAAACCGACAAACATCAAAATCAGGTTTTTGGCGTTTTTGTGCTGATTAAACGTATTGATCAGGACGACACCTAACATTTCAAATAAACCCGCAAGAATCAAATAGAACCAACTCATTGTTTTTCACCCTCCCCACTGACTAACTTCAGTCCGATGACACCGATCAGCAGCACTGCAATCAACATCAACTTGATGATCGACGCGGATTGACCAAACAATAGAATATCGGTCAACACCGTACCGGCTGTTCCCAGTCCGACGAAGACGGCATAGACCGTCCCGACCGGCAGATGATTACTGACCTTGATCAAAACGGTGAAACTGACGATGATGCTGATAATCGTCGCTCCCCACTCGAGTGGTGTCGCGGCATGTTTTAATCCGATGACCCAACCGACCTCAAAAAATGATGCCAAGATGATACTTAACCAATATTTTGTCATGTCACTTCCTCCTCACAGATGCTGGTTCAAACAAAAAAGCCCGGGAGTAAGCGTTAAAAACGCTTTACTCCCGGGCTTTTATCCCTCCGTTGCATGAGGTTCCCCTCATGTTCCTCCCTTGGTCCAGCCGAACGGAACCCTAGAGGATTACTCTTCTTTTCATTCGATACCCCGACTTTAGCACGCTTGATTTTACCTGTCAAACAGGAAAATCGCCAAAAGTAGCTAATAGGTATAGAGAGTCAACCATAGAGGAGGAGTCCATCATGCGCTATAAAATCAATGAGCAACTACGGATCCGTCGTTTCACTCCAGAAGATTTAGAAGCTGTCCATGCCTATGCCTCAAAACCCATCGTCAGTCAGTATCAATCGTGGGGACCCAACTCCGAAAGTGACAGTAAACAATTTATTCATGATGCACTTGAAAGCGAACTTGAAAATCCGCGCCGCCGGTATGTCTTCGCTGTCACCTTCCCAGATGATCGTGTCATCGGAGCCGGTGAACTGGTCATTACCGATACGGAACACAAAACGGCGGAGATCGGCTATATCCTGTCGCCGGATGAATGGGGAAACGGTTATGCGACATCCGTTGCCACGTTTTTACTTGAATTCGGATTCGAGAAACTGGAGTTACACCGGATTACAGCAACGTGTGATCCGCGAAACGTCGCTTCCGAACGTGTCCTGCAGAAAGTCGGAATGACAAAAGAAGGACAACTTCGGGAAACGGTGTATCTCGAAGATCATTGGCGTGATTCCCTCATTTACGGCATGCTCGATTGGGAATGGCAAGTTGACCATGAAGATAATCCAAATTGAACTACTTCCATCTACGTTTCGCTTAGAGGTGGGAGTATTCAGATAAACCAGACCGGTGCCTCTCACAAAGGAGGGACCGGTTTTTGCGTTTCCACGCTTCTTGTATCATTTGGGTGATGATTGACTTTTTTTGATATCTTTTTACACCATTAAAAATGAACATGGTAAACTTAGTTTTAATTGGATCAAAAATTAATTTTCTATAGAAATGGAGTTTTACATACGATGCCTCTTTCAAAAAAATGGTTCACGACACTTGCCGCTTCCGTCATGCTGTTCAGTTCTTTCCCGATCAATACGCTTGCAGAGGGTAATGTTTCGCAAACAGTCATCAATGAGCAAACGGAAGTTGCGACCGGCAAACAGTTTACCCAAACCGATACTCCGGTCTTCGAAACGACTGAAAGTACAGAAGCGGTCACTACCCTGCCCGCAACAACCGAAGTCGAGACGTTTGGAGTCGAAGGTCTCTTCACGCGGATTTTGCTGGATGGAGTCTATCGCTTTGTAAAGACAGACCAATTGGCGGATACCCCTACCTATCCGAAAATCGACAGTCAGTATACGAATAAAATTACAATCCTTTATTCAGCAGAAGATTCATCAACAGCGACAGCTCAGACATTCGCTCAAAATAAAAAGATTGATACATATGGTCAGGTCGGGCTCTTCACCCGCATCAAACAGGATACCGGCTATCTGTTCGTCCTGACGGCAGATTTGAGTCCAACTCCTGTTTACTCGGCGACAGGAGAACGGTTCGTCCAACAAAAAACGTCTGTTTATCCAACCGCTGATGCAATCGGAACACCGCTTGCCACGTTGAAACAAAATGATTCCATCAAGACGTTCGGGACGTCAGGTGACTTCACCCGGATCGAGTTGAGCGGCTCATATGCTTTCGTCTTGACGGCTCACCTTGGAACGAAACCAGTCGTCGCGTATGCAGCAACCGGCAAAAAGTATATTCAACAGCTTGCGACTGTCTACCCAACCGTTGCGACGACCGGGAAACCGCTTGGAACATTGGCACAAAATCAATTAGTCGATATCTACGGCGTATCCGGTGCCTATACACGCGTGCGGTTAAATGACGTCTACGGATTCGTCTTGACAACCCAGTTAGGAGATGTGGAGTTTTTTGCGCAAACAGCCCGGCTGTACGTCCAGTCCCCTACTCCGATCCGCCAAGCGCCAAACATGTCCAGTCCCGTCTTAAAAGAGCACCAGACGAATACCTTACTGACCGTATACGGAACGAGCGGCGCGTACAGCCGGATTTTATTCCGTGGACAATACGCGTACGTCTTGACGAGTACGCTCGCTCCTTTAAAGGTCTATCCACAGACGGCCCGTTTATATGTGCAGACACCGACCGCGATCCGTTCAGCACCTGACACTTCAAGCTCCGTCTTAACACAGCACCGTACGAACACCCTCTTAACAGTCTACGGAACGAGCGGTGCGTACAGCCGGATTTTGTTCCGCGGACAATATGCGTACGTCTTAACGAATACGCTCGCTACAACAAAAGTCTATGCGAAGACAGGCCTGCGGTATGCGAGTAAACCGACATCGATTTTTAAAGACACGACGGCAAAAACGATTGTCCGCACTATGAAACGAGCAGAACAGATTGACATCTATGGAACAAGCGGCTCGTATACACGGGTCAAAACCGGATCGGTATATGGCTACGTCAAGACAACGGATCTCGTGACGAAAAAGCCGGATTTGTATGATATCACCGGAATCCGTTATGTGCTCGATGATAAAGTGGTCGTTCATCCAAAGGCCAGTCTGACGGGAAAAATCGGTACACTCAAAAAGAATACCCAGCTGTCGGTTTACGGCAAAAGCGGCTACTACACCCGGGTCAAGATCGGGACGACGTTTGGCTTTGTCGACTCGAGCAGACTCGGCTTAAACAAACCGGTCGCACCGTCTAAAGTCGGAACGGTCTTTTATGTTCATTTTGATCAGACCCCGCTGTTTTCAGCTGATGTCGCGTACAGCCGTCCTGCCGGCTACTTAAGCAAAGGAACAAAGTTGATTGGTCTGAAGGCGATTGACGATGATTTCTGGCACGTCCGCCTGCCGAACGGGACGACAGGTTATGTCATCAATCCGTACATCGGGACGACAAAACCGGATATGCGCTACACCCAACAAACAATTAACCGTCAAAAAATCTACACAGTCAAAACAACGACGTCTTATTTTGCGACACCGGTCAGTCCGAAAAGTTCCGGGTTGATCGAGCAGGGAAAACGGGTCTATCCCCGGTACCGGGTCGGCAATTTTTATGTCATTCAGTCCGGCTGGTCCCCTGTCTATCTGCCGGTCAGTGCCGTCACGGTAAAAACGGATACACGGATTGCACAGAAAAACACATCGCGCGGTGAAAAGTTGATTCAAGCAGCGGCCAAACACTTAGGAACACCGTATACATGGGGTTCGCAAACAGCAGCCAACGGCGGGTTTGATTGTTCCGGACTGATTCATTACGCTACGAATGAAGCCGGGAAATACGGCGGGCGGACGAATGTCAGCGGCTACTGGTACGGTGCATTCTTTACGAATCGCCGGACGACGATCAGCAGTGGGAAACGGTCGGATATCGTCTTCTTCGAAAATACGTACACAGATGGACCATCACATATCGGTATCATGCTCGACAATGAATATTTCATTCATGCCGGCGGCTCACAGCTGCAAATCAACTCGATTTATGAACCACGCTGGCGGGAACACTTCCTCGGCTTTAAATCGATGTAACAACGAAAAGAGGCGTATGGAATCCGAGAGGATCCCATACGCCCTTCTTTCCTTGATTCAGAATGTCATCTCGACATATTTCGTCACTTGACGGTCCTCAAGGTATAATTCGATTTGTTCGCGATAGGCTTTATAGTGGTCCGACGCAATATGTGCTTCCAGTGCTTCTTCATCCTGATAGACTTCATAGAGCATGAACTGATGTTCATTTTCAATCGATTGATGTAATGTATAACGCAAGCAACCCGGCTCGTTTTGTGCTGCTTTGTAGACTGTACTTAGAATCGGAAAGACTTGATCTGCTAACCCTGCTTTGACTGTAAGAACGGCATTGACGATGATTTCACCCATATGTTGATTCCTCCTCTAATTGATTACCTCTATCTGTACCCGTTTTTACTCAAGACATACCGAAAAGGATGATTTCGATGCAAGAAAATTTATTTACTGCTCTCGATCACTACGAATCCGAGATGATTCGTTTACGCCGTGACTTTCACCGCCATCCGGAATTATCGTTTCAAGAAGTCCGGACGCCTGCTAAAATCGCTGCTTTTTACGATGCACTCGGTATTCCTTACCGGACAAACGTCGGTGGCAGCGGCATCGTCGCCACGCTGACCGGCACCCGTCCCGGAAAAACAATCGCCGTTCGGGCCGATTTTGACGCGTTGCCGTTACAGGAAGAAACGGAATTGTCGTTTCGTTCAATCCATCCCGGTGTCATGCATGCCTGCGGACACGACGGGCATACCGCCATCGTTCTTGGACTCGCCGCTGCTTTTCAGGGCATTCAAGATGAATTAACAGGAACTGTCGTCTTTATCCATCAACACGGCGAAGAAGTCTTTCCGGGTGGTGCCATTCAAATGATCGAGGACGGCTGTCTCGACGGCGTTGATGCGATTTTCGGTACTCACCTCGAAAACGAGCTGCCAGTCGGCTCAATCGGTTATCACAGCGGTCATACGTTGTGTGCCATCGATGAATTTGAAATCGTCGTTCATGGTCAAGGCGGTCATGCCCAAGCCCCGCACCGGACGCAGGATGCGCTCGTCGCCGGTGCCCAGCTTGTCTGCAATCTTCAGCACCTCGTCAGCCGACGTGTTGACCCGTTCGAACCGGCCATCGTTGCGATCGGTTCTTTCCATGCCGGAACAGCACCAAACATCGTCACCGGTGAAGCCCGGATCGTCGGAGAAATCCGGACGTTCAACGAACAACTCCGTCATCAGTTGCGTCAACAGGTGGATCTCGTCGCCCGGACGACCTGCGCCGGCATCGGCGCTGATTATTCGATTGATTTCACGACCGGTTATCCGTCGCTTTGGAATCATCCGGATGAAACACAGCTCGTCCGGGAAGCGGCCAGCTTTTTACCCGAAGCACAGGTTCGTGAGATGAAACCGATGATGGCAGCGGATGATTTTGCCTATTACCTCGAGCAGATCCCGGGCAGTTACTTCTTCACCGGATCTGCGAAAACAGATGGCCGAACAATTTACCCGCAACACCATCCGAAGTACGAAATCGATGAGCGGGCCTTACTGATTGGGGCGAAAACATTAGGAGCCACGGTTCTTCGCGCTCTACAAACATAAGGATTGACTTTCCACTTTTATGAATGGTATTATCATCCCAATGATAACGAACTTACATCAACTTCATATAACACTTATCAAGAGTGGACCGAGAGATCTGGATCGATGACGTCCCAGCAACCTGCGCACAGCAAGGTGCTACGACCAGCAAAGCGAAAGCTTTGGTTGATAAAAAGCGGCGACTCCTTTTGCAACCAAGCAAAGGAGTCGTTTTCGTTTTCTCGCTGTCAGAAATGAGAGCACTACGGTTCAAGGAACCAAGGGAAAGGGAGAGATGACATGGAAAAAGCAACATTTGCAGGAGGATGTTTCTGGTGCATGGTGACACCATTTGAGGAATTACCGGGGATTCACAGTATCGTATCCGGTTATACAGGAGGACACGTCGACAACCCGACATATGAGCAGGTCAAAACAGGAACGACCGGACATTCCGAAGTCGTCGAGATTACATTTGATCCGGCACTGTTTTCGTACGAACGGTTACTCGAACTGTACTGGCCGCAGACGGATCCGACCGATGCCGGCGGACAATTCCAGGACCGCGGTACACAGTATGCACCGGCGATTTTTTATCATACGGAAGAACAGCGACTTGCAGCGATTGCATCACGTGATGCATTAGCCGCGACAAACCGTTTCAAACAACCAATCGTCACACGGATCGAACCGGCACATGCCTTCTATCCGGCGGAAGAGTACCATCAAAACTTCCACAAAAAAAATCCGGCGCACTACAAAAAAGACCGGAAAGCTTCCGGTCGCGACGCCTTTATTGATGTCGCCTGGAAAGAAGAAGTATCCGTCTGATTCAGCTTCAAAAAGAGATCACCCTTTCACGCACTTTACTACTAGAAGTGGCTTGAAAGAAATGATCTCTTTTTTTAATACCTTTTTTTCTTCAGGAAATGGCTTTAATGTCTTTCTCTTCCTCCACATCCTCCACGACTTGATACCGTTTCAAGACAAAAATGCCACTCAGCATGACGACCAGGCCGATAATCTGACCAAACGACAAATCGACTTTCGGTAAACCAAACCAGCCAAATACGTCGACAAAGAGCGCAAAACTGAGTTGCGAAATCAAGACGACGGAAATCGCAATTGACGGCCCCAGCAGTTGAATGCCGCGCATGACACAAAACACGACGCCGACGCCGACGAACCCGCCAAACAAATAAAGCGGTTTGACCTCGGTAAGTGCCGAGATCTCCCCGCCCCGAAAGAAGACCAGTGCAAGCAACGAACCGAGCAATCCTACCAAAAAGACTAACGTCGTCGTCGCCCAGGCACCAAACGCATGACTCATCCGTGCGTTCAAAACCGTTTGCAAACTGATCATCATCCCTGCGACGATAGCACAAAACATACCTAATCCCATTCTATTTCCTCCTCACAAGTTCGACTCAGGCAAACGAAAAGATCAAGACGCCCGTCAACATCAAACCGATACCGATCCACTGTCCTTTATTACTGCTCTTTTTAATGACTCCAAACCAGCCGTTCAGATCAATCACAAAAGCGCACAAAATCTGTGCGACGAGCAACAGCGACATCGCCCATGTCATCCCGAGCAATTGAATCGACGTCAGTTCCGTGACGACGACTAAGACGCCGAGTAATCCGCCGCTTGCATACACAAGTGGCAACGTGCGAAACCCGCCGATTTTCCGGTCCCGAACAAATCCGTAAATCAACAAACAGCCGATTAAACCGACGAAATGGACGATGGTCACGGATAACCACGGACCTACCGCGTCACCGAGACGGGCATTAAAGATGCCTTGCAGCGCGATGAACAGTCCGCTAAATAAAGCAAAAATGATTCCTTGCATCTTCATCCTCCTTTTTCTCTAGTTATGAGTAGACCCTATTCTGCCATCTTTTTAAAGGACAAATGTCCTGAAATCAAAAAAAGCCGACCTCATCGGTCAGCTATGCTTGCATTCAAGCTACTGAAGTGCCCGGTACGTCCGTTCGATCCGTCCAAAGGCATCGTCCATCATCCGGTTAAACAGTTCCGCAACGGTCGGAACATCATCAATCAAACCGGAAATGAGACCGGCGTTGACATATCCTGCTGTTTCGTCGCCTTCGAGTGCCCCTTTGATATGAAACGATTCGTTCGTCTGTTCCTGAAAGGCAGCAAGTGACATCGGCTGCAAGGCCTCGATATAAGGTCCGTTCAGCACCCGCCGGACTTGTCCGACTTCTCGACCAATGATTCGTGTCTCGAGGTCATCTGCTTGTACAAGATGTCTTTTATAGTGCTCATGTACACGGGATTCTTGTGTCGCAATCAACCGGGTTCCGAGTTGCACCCCTTCTGCTCCGAGCATCCAGGCAGCAGCAAGACCCCGCCCGTCGCCGATACCACCGGCGGCAAGGACGGGGATCGTGACATGATCCGCGATTTGCGGAATCAAGGTCATCGTCGTCAACTCAAGTGGTGAATTGATACCTGCGGCTTCGACTCCTTCCGCTACTAGCACATCCACTCCGGCCTGCTCGGCTTTAATCGCTTGTTTAACGGACGCGACGACACCAATCGTCTGGATTCCCGCCTCCCGTAACTTCGATAAAAAAGGAGCCGGATTACCGGCTGACAAGGACACGACCGGAATGCGTTCCTCAATTGCTAACTCAATCAACTGTTCGGTATGAGGTGAGACCCGGATGGCGATGTTGAGGGCAAAAGGACGCGACGTCAACCGGCGTGTCGCTTCAATCAATCGTTTGACTTCAGCAGGCGTCATCGTCCCGCATCCAATCGTTCCGAGTCCCCCGGCATTCGAGACCGCTGCCGTCAGTTCGGCATGGCTGATGTTTCCCATACCCCCCTGAATGATTGGCACATCAATCTGTAATTTGCTGCATAGACGAGACATGGTCTCCCTCCGTTTCCGTTGTTAAGAATGGTATACTAAGTAAGACTGAATTTTAATTCATTTCCAGAAAAGAGGCGTTTTCATGAAGATTCCGTACCGTGATAGTTCCCCGCAGCTCGCCACAAATGTGTTTGTCGCTCCCGGTGCTTTTTTGATCGGTGACGTGACAGTCGGCGAAGAATCGACGATTTGGTTCAATGCCGTCCTGCGTGGTGATGAAGGTCCGATTACAATCGGCAAACGTTGCAGTATCCAGGATAATGCGACCATCCATCTCTACGAAGGTGCACCGGTCATTGTCGAAGATGAAGTGACGGTTGGTCACAATGCCATCTTGCACGGTTGTAAAATCGGTCGGCGTTCCATCGTCGGGATGGGGGCGACTGTTCTCGATCATGCTGAAATCGGGGAGGAATGTATCATCGGTGCCAACACATTAATCCCGTCCGGCAAAAAATTCCCGCCTCGTTCGCTCATCATCGGATCACCGGGCAAGGTCGTGCGTGAACTCACGGCAGCGGACCTCGAGATGATTCAAGAATCCATCGATTCATATGTCGATAAAGGATACGCTTTCCGGAAACAACTTGCCGAGAATTGATTCCCGGCATAAAAACGCTCATCTCGCTTCTTCGGGATGAGCGTTTTTGTTTATCGTTCTGCGAATAATGGATGTTCCGATGCATCATAATCAGCACTTTTTTGGGTCACATCATGTGTTTCACGGAAGATGGATTCAAAAAACCGACTCGCCGGTTCTGCGAGCAAGCGGTAGTATTGTTCAAACAATAAGGCCGCATGATGACCGCTCCACTCATCCGGTAACAACTCTTGCGGCAGACCGGGATCGGTGAATAAAAACTTCCGGTATTCATGGACAAGGGTCGTCCGTTCAACAAAACACTGTTCCTCGTCCATTTCGCCGAGCTGGATCCGGCTTTGGTGGACGATGTAACGCCGGCTGTACTCAGCGATGAACCGTTCATACCGTTCTTGCAGTTCGTCCAGGGGAAAAGCGCGTTCGACCAGCGATTGATCCGGTTGCGGTCCATGGTATTCGCCGACGAAAAAATCGACATACTCGGTGATACCGTAGACGTCAATCAACCGTTCCGCTTCTTTTTCAAGAGGGTTCGGTGAAATCCAGACGCCGTTCGATAAATTACCGAAACCACTCCACGACAACTCTTTCCGCAGTTCATCGCGGATTTGCCGTTTGTCTTCCGGAATTGTATACATCAGCGTCCGCCATTTTCCGTCCCAGACATGAGGCGTCGACTTGTAGATTCGTCGTGCGGCTTCTTCCATCCGCTCGACACCACGCGGGGTCAACGAATAAAAACTTTTCGTTCCTTGTTTTTGCGACGTCAGCCAACCTTGTTTGACCATCCGGGAAACGGCAACCCGGACGGCCTGTTCATTATGGCCGAATTCTTTGAGCAGACGAATCAGACTGCCGACCCAGATTTGATTGCCATAATGGCGGATGTAATCTCCGTATACTGTAAAAATCATCGATTGTGTATTCGCACTCATGTCATTCACTCTCTCTTTAATATAACGTTTTTTTGTGTACCGTTAGTATACGTGTTATTTCAGAAGACGACCATCCTCATTTCCCTTGAAACTGCGGTGTCCGTTTTTCAGCGAAGGCACGTAACGCCTCCAGCCGGTCTTCCGTCGGGATGACCACTTCGTAAGCCGTCGTCTCAATTTCCAATCCTTGCGCGAGCGTATGATCCAGTCCTTGATCAATCGCCATTTTCGCCTGCCGGATCGCGACCGGTCCGTTTTGTAGCATCTCGTCAGCGAAAGCCAAACAGACTTCCATCAATTCTTCCCCCGTTGAGACGACACGCGAGACGATTCCGTACTGTTCAGCGGTCTCCGCATCAATTTTCTTAGCGGTGAAAATCAATTCCTTCGCCCGGGTCTCTCCAATCAACCGCGGCAACCGTTGCGTCCCGCCGGCACCGGGAATGATACCGAAGCTCGTTTCTGTCAATCCGACCAGTGCGCCTTTGACGATCACCCGGAAATCACAGGCGAGCATCCATTCGAAGCCGCCACCGAGCGCATGACCATTGACGGCAGCAATTGTCGGTTGCGGAAGACGCGCGATATCGGTGAAGACGTCACGAATCGCTTCAACGTTTCGTCGTACTTCCGTTTCGTTTAACGTCATCCGTTCCTTCAAGTCAGCACCGGCGCTGAACGCCTTCCCTGTTCCGGTAAAGACGGCAACCCGGATAGTCGGATCGTGACGGACAGTCGTGACCAGCTGTTGCAGCTCGACCAGCGTCGGATAATCAAAACAATTCATCCGTTCCGGCCGGTCAATCCGAATGATGGCGACATAGCCCACTCGTTCCAAATGAATCATGCGAGTCCCTCCCGTTCGACCACGAGAGCAATGCCTTGTCCGACCCCGACACACATCGTCGCGAGACCATATGTCTGATTCGTACGGCACATCTCGTGGATTAATGTCGTTAAAATCCGTGCGCCGCTTGCACCGAGTGGATGACCAAACGCGATGGCTCCTCCGTTGACGTTGACTTTTTCCGGCGGTAATCCGAGTTCTTTCATACAGGCGACACTTTGCGCCGCGAACGCTTCGTTCAATTCAATCAAATCCAGTTGCTCCATCGTCAATTTTGCTCGTTCCAGCGCTTTCCGCGTCGCATCGACTGGTCCGATTCCCATGACAGCGGGTTCGACGCCGGCAACGGCACTGGCCCGATAATAGGCAAGCGGCGTCAATCCGAGACGTTCCGCCGTTTCTTCACTCATCAATAACAAGGCGGCTGCCCCGTCGTTGACACCGGAAGCATTTCCCGCCGTGACGGTGCCATTCGGAAACAGGCTTTTGAGCGTTCCGAGTTTTTCCCGGCTGGTGTCGGGACGCGGATGCTCATCCGTATTAACTTCGACGATTTGCCCTTTTCGTGTCGTATACTGCACCGGAATAAGTTCTGATTGAAAACGATGTGTCTCCATCGCCTGTTTGGCCCGTTGCTGACTCAAATAGGCAAAATCATCCTGCGCTTCCCGCGAAATGCCGTACCGGACGGCTACATGTTCCGCTGTTTCCGGCATCGTGTCCGTTCCGTATTTCGCATCCAGCTTTTCATTGACGAACCGCCAGCCAATCGTTGTGTCATAGATCGTCGTGTTCCCGCGGGCGAAACCCGTTTCCGGTTTGCCCATGACGAGTGGTGCCCGGGTCATGCTTTCCGTTCCGCCGGCAATATAGATGTCCCCTTCGTTCATCGCGATTGCCCGGGCCGCCGCAATGACGGCATCCAGTCCGGAACCGCACAGCCGGTTGACGGTTGTTCCCGCGACTTCTACCGGCAGACCGGCGAGTAAGCCGGACATCCGGGCGACATTCCGGTTATCTTCTCCCGCCTGAT
>Ga0308165_1001723_pt1 | contig 29225 bp, 28 predicted proteins | sample PhyWR2_FD_201032 | JGI IMG/M metagenome (GOLD analysis project Ga0308165, IMG submission 201032) | Phyllosphere microbial communities from UC Gill Tract Community Farm, Albany, California, United States - DLSLW.R2 | ecosystem: Host-associated > Plants > Phyllosphere > Unclassified | place: USA... | reverse complement strand
AAGCTTCTGCTGAAGTCGAAGGGTAAGGAGAATTTCGGCCTGCATAACAAAGTCCTGGCAAAAAGTGTATTGTGACCCAATTGCTCGGATGCGCAAAGACTACCGCACAAAAGGGGATGTTTTTCTCACTTTTCAAGGTAGAATACGTCACTCACAATGTCTGGAGAACACCATGTTAGAGTTGTTGAAAAGTCTGGTATTCGCCGTGATCATGGTACCCGTAGTGATGGCCATCATCCTCGGCGCCATCTACGGCCTGGGTGAAGTGTTCAACGTATTTTCGAACATCGGTCATAAAGACCAGCCTAAAAAGCAGCATTGATTCCTTTCTAAACGCCCGGTCTGACCGGGCGTTTTGCTCTCAAGTTTCTCCCTCCTGCGCCGATAATATTCCCACTGTCAGAACGATTTACTCGTTAATCGGTACGATTTAACGCTAGGACTTCCCTGCAGATATCGTTATATTTGTTTGTATATAACGAAGCTAACAGGAGATAAAAATGGCACGTACACTATTACGCCTTCTTGCAGGGGCAACGCTGACGCTTTCTCTCGCCGGACACGCGCTGGCTGAAGAGAGCAAAATCACGGTTTTTGCCGCCGCATCGCTGACCAATGCCATGCAGGATATCGCGGCGCAGTACAAGAAAGAGAAAAACGTCGATGTGGTCTCTTCTTTTGCGTCGTCTTCAACGCTGGCGCGCCAGATTGAAGCGGGCGCGCCTGCGGATCTGTTTATTTCTGCCGATCAGAAATGGATGGATTATGCGGTCGAGAAGAAATCTATTGATACTGCAACCCGTGAAACGCTGCTGGGTAACAGCCTGGTCGTGATCGCGCCTAAAGCGAGCGCACAGGGTGAGATCGTGATTAATAAAGAGACCCACTGGAACAGTCTGCTGAAAGACGGGCGTCTGGCGGTGGGCGATCCGGATCACGTTCCAGCCGGGATCTACGCCAAAGAAGCGCTGCAAAAACTGGGTGCCTGGGATACATTATCCCCGAAACTGGCTCCCGCCGAAGATGTGCGCGGTGCGCTGGCGCTGGTGGATCGTAACGAAGCCCCACTGGGTATCGTTTACGGCTCCGATGCGGTTGCCAGTAAAGGCGTGAAAGTAGTCGGTACGTTCCCGGAAGACTCTCATAAGAAAGTCGAGTACCCGATTGCGATTGTTGATGGACACAAAAATGCGACGGTCAGCGCCTTCTTTGACTATCTGAAGGGGCCAGAAGCGTCAGCTATCTTTAAACGTTACGGATTTACGACTCACTGATGATATTGACCGATCCTGAATGGCAGGCTGTACTTCTCAGCCTTAAAGTTTCTTCCCTGGCCGTTGCCTTTAGTTTGCCCTTTGGGATCTTTTTTGCCTGGCTGCTGGTGCGTTGCCAGTTTCCGGGCAAAACGTTACTCGACAGTATTCTTCATCTTCCCCTGGTGTTACCGCCGGTGGTCGTCGGCTATTTACTGCTGATCGCCATGGGTCGCCGTGGTTTTATCGGCGAATGGCTGTATGACTGGTTTGGCCTGACGCTGGCGTTCACCTGGCGCGGTGCGGTGCTGGCAGCGGCGGTGATGTCGTTCCCGCTGATGGTACGGGCGATTCGCCTCGCGCTGGAAGGGGTGGATATCAAACTTGAGCAAGCAGCCCGCACGCTCGGTGCCGGGCGCTGGCGCGTTTTCTTCACCATCACGCTGCCGCTGACCCTGCCGGGGATTATTGTCGGCACGGTGCTGGCTTTTGCCCGATCGCTTGGCGAATTCGGTGCGACCATCACTTTTGTATCAAACATTCCTGGCGAAACGCGCACTATTCCGTCGGCCATGTATACCCTGATTCAGACGCCTGGCGGCGAAAGCGCCGCCGCGCGACTGTGTATTATTTCCATCGTCCTGGCGCTGGTGTCACTGTTGATTTCTGAATGGCTGGCGCGTCTTAGCCGCGAGCGGATGGGGAAATAATCATGCTAGAACTCAATTTCACTCAAACGCTGGGAGACCACACGCTGTCGCTCAACGAAACGCTGCCTGCGTCAGGGATCACCGCCGTTTTTGGCGTATCGGGTGCGGGTAAAACCTCGCTTATCAACGCGATTAGCGGCCTGACGCGCCCGCAAACGGGCCGCATCGCGCTTAACGATCGCGTGCTGAACGACGTTGAAAAGAAGATTTACCTGGCCCCTGAGAAGCGCCGCATTGGCTATGTGTTCCAGGATGCGCGCCTGTTCCCGCATTACAACGTGCGCGGCAATCTGCGCTACGGCATGGCAAAAAGCATGGCCGGACAGTTTGATAAGCTGGTTGTGCTGCTCGGAATTGAAACGTTGCTTGAACGTCTGCCGTCCTCGCTTTCGGGCGGCGAAAAACAGCGCGTCGCCATCGGTCGTGCGCTGCTTACCGCGCCAGAACTGCTGCTGCTGGATGAGCCGCTGGCCTCGCTCGACATCCCGCGTAAGCGCGAGCTGTTGCCGTATCTCCAGCGTCTGGCGCGCGAAATTAACATTCCGATGCTGTATGTCAGCCATTCTCTGGATGAGATTTTGCATTTGGCAGATAAAGTGCTGGTGCTGGAAAATGGCAGCGTCAAAGCCTTTGGCAATCTCGAAGAGGTGTGGGGCAGCAGCGTCATGCACCCGTGGTTGCCGAAAGAGCAACAAAGCAGTGTGCTAAAAGTGAGCGTGCTGGAGCACCACCCGCACTACGCCATGACGGCGCTGGCGCTGGGCGATCAGCATCTGTGGGTCAATAAGATTGAAAAACCGTTGCAGACTGCGCTGCGGATCCGCATTCAGGCATCTGATGTTTCGCTGGTGCTGCAACCGCCGCTGCAATCCAGCATCCGTAACATTCTGCGAGCCAAAGTGGCGCAGTGTTTTGACGATAACGGACAGGTGGAAGTCCAGCTCGAAATCGGTAGCAAGACGCTCTGGGCACGCATCAGCCCGTGGGCCAGGGATGAACTCGGTATCAAGCCTGGCCTGTGGCTTTACGCGCAAATCAAGAGCGTCTCGATCACCACCTGATTACAGCAGGTGAGTATAAATATACTGCGCGATGCTATCGGTGTTGTTGTCCCCAATCACCACGTTAGCGCGCGCTTTCACTGCGTCGTCAGCATTGCCCATTGCCACGCCCGTACCCGCCGCTTCCAGCATACTGATGTCGTTATAGTTATCGCCAAAAGCAATCACATCGCGCATTGAACCGCCCTGAGATTCGACAAACTGCGTCAAACGTTTGCCTTTGCTGTTGCCTTTGCGGGCGATATCCACCTGATCGTGCCACGACCACTCGCACGCCAGCCCCAGCGTTTGCTCCACGTGCGCCGCGAATTCATTCAGCTTTTGCGTGTTTTCATCCGTCAACGCGAATTTCCAGATAGCGTTCACCTCCTGCGCGGACTCACGCAAAGTAGACACCTGGGTAAACACCGGGCGCTGGGCTTCAGGCAGCGTCAGCGCCCAGTTGCGGGTGCGGATCACATGCCCGGTTGGGCGTTCATACAGCATGGCATCGTCAACGTACATCAGCCCGTGTACGGCGTGTTCATCCAGCAGGTCAATCAGTTGCAGCGCCTGAGTGACAGGCAGCGGATCGGACTCAAGAACCTTTTTTGTTTGATAATCATACAAATAAGTCCCGTTACAACAAATTGCAGGTGTATCTAACGCCAGTGCCTGATAAAAAGGATGAATGGCAACGTGATGTCGACCCGTGACGATCAGGAGTTGATATCCCGCTTCCTGGGCACGTTTAAGTGCTTCAAGCGAAGAGGGAAGCAGGGTTTTTTGAGGGGTTAGCAGTGTACCGTCTAAATCCAGTGCAATCACACGCGAGGTCATTTGTTCTTCCGGGTTAATATTGAATTTAAAGTCTTCTGGGATGGTACACCGAGAGAGGATGCCGGCAAAATGCCAGGCTAGAATTCAGCATTCACCGTTAAAAGTTAATTACTTTCACGCGCAGTGAGGAAAGGAGAATTCATGAAACAAACCGTTTATACCGCCAGTCCTGAAAGCCAGCAGATCCACGTCTGGCGTCTGAATACCGAAGGGTCGCTCACGCTGGTGCAGGTGGTTGATGTGCCTGGGCAGGTCCAGCCAATGGTGGTCAGTCCGGATAAACGTTTTTTGTATGTTGGCGTGCGTCCTGAATTCCGCGTTCTGGCGTATCGCATTTCCCCGGATGATGGCGCGCTGACCTATACCGCCGAAGCGCCGCTGCCGGGCAGCCCGACGCATATCTCCACCGATCGTCAGGGGCGTTTCATTTTCAGCGGCTCTTATAACGCGGGTAGCGTTAGCGTGACGCGTCTGGAAGACGGCGTTCCGGTTGGCACCGTGGACGTGGTCGAAGGGCTGGAAGGCTGTCACTCCGCGAACATCTCTCCGGATAACCGCACGCTGTGGGTTCCCGCGCTGAAGCAGGATCGCATTTGCCTGTTTACCCTGAGCGATGACGGCCACCTGCAGGCGCAGAATCCAGCAGAAGTCACCACCGTTGAGGGCGCAGGTCCGCGTCACATGGTGTTCCATCCGAATCAGCAGTACGCCTACGTGGTGAACGAGCTAAACAGCTCCGTTGACGTGTGGGAACTGAACAATCCGAACGGCCAGATCGAGTGTATTCAGACGTTGGATATGATGCCTGCGGACTTTGCCGATACCCGCTGGGCGGCGGATATTCATATCACGCCGGATGGGCGTCATCTGTACGCCTGTGACCGCACCTCGAGCCTGATCACCGTGTTCAGCATTTCTGAAGACGGCAGCGTGCTGGCTATTGAAGGCTTCCAGCCAACCGAAAGCCAGCCGCGCGGCTTTAACATTGATAACAGCGGCAAATTCCTGATTGCGGCGGGGCAGAAATCCCACCACATCGCGTTGTATGAAATCAAAGGCGCGCAGGGCTTGCTGGAAGAGAAAGGGCGCTACGCCGTCGGCCAGGGCCCAATGTGGGTGGTGGTTAACGCACACTAAGCGCCAGACAATAAAAAACCTCGCAGATGCGAGGTTTTTTTATGTCCGAATGTCGGATTACTTCTTAGGCTCAGCCACGACTTTACTGCCCACGCCGCGGTTATTGAATTCCCACATGCGATTGAAGTTAGCGTCGTTCAGGTCGCGCTGCACGTTGCCTTTATCATCCATCGCGCCGGTATTGCCAGAGAACGGACGTTTGGACATTGCGGCATCGGCCCACGGTTTCGCCATGTTAAAGCCTTCGTTGATCACGCTGTCGCGAATCACCACCTGACCGTTCGTCGCCGAATCCAGATCCAGAGAACGACCCAGCTGCGCCACGCCGTCACCGGATGCGGTAAAGCGGCTGTTCACGGCCAGGAAACCGTAGAACATGTTGGACAGCGTTGCGGGCGCAAACACGTAGCCTTCCTGCTGCGTGCGCGTGTTCACGACGCGGAATTCGGTGTTATCAAACACCACTGCGCCCCGACCCGACACAATATCCACATCGCCTTCAATGTAGCTATTGGAAACCTGAGTGCGCGTCAGACGGTTATTTTGCAGGGTGTTCTGCACGCCGCTGTTGGTCACGAAGAAGGTGTTCTGGCGACCCAGAATGTTCACGTTATTGATCTGCACCCGATCGCCGTCAGTACGCAGGGCAACCGCCTGATGGTTACCCGCATCCACGCTGTCACCAAGCGTGTTCTGGATGGTCAGGTTTTGCAGCTGCAGGCCGTTATTCTGTGACCAGAATACCGCGGAACACATCATGCCAACCGTCGCGCTCTGCTTGCTCTGGCAGTTGTCGAACATATACCACGCTGGTTTGCCTGGCATATATTTCCCGGCCGGATTCACCAGATGACGCCAGGTGTTACGGTCGATTTCTGAATCGATCGCCAGGCCAATTTTCACGTCGACCGCTTTCTCACCGGTACCATAAATTGTGATGCTGCCCGGTGCGGCAGGCACATAAACGGTTCCTTCGTATTCGCCCGGTAAAATCGCAATGTACTGGCGCGATGCGCTGTGCTTGGTGATGGCGGCGTCAACAGCAGCCTGAATGCTGGTGTGCGTCACGCCCTGCGTGCCCGCTGGGCCAACCACGAAGTTTGGCTGTTCAGGCAGACGAATAGAAGACGGCGTCCACGGTGCAGCGTTTGGATCCATCGCAGAGTAATAATGTGCAGCGGTGAAGTTCTTCGCTTCGCCAGCAGACAGAATCGGGCGAGACGCCGTACCTGGTGCGGCTTGCTCAGAAGGCAACTGATCCGCTGGCGTTGAGCTACAGGCGGATAACGTCACGCCAAATGCGAGCGCTAACGCCAGACGGGAAATCCTGGAAATATTCAAGGGAAAGCTCCTTGCTTCGCGAGTCTTAACGGGATAATCGAAATAGCCTGCTTTTTTATACTAAGTTGAGCGAAACGGGAAGACGAATTGGCAAAAAGTTGCATTTTTCACCTGCGGCAGGCGCGGAAGTCGTCACAAATAAATAACAATTTCGGTAAAGCGGGTTGACAGGGGCAAGCGAATGAAAATAAATGTCTATACAACTCATGACAAGCGGAAGCCCTATGCAGCAGCTTCATCCCGATGACGTCATCTGGCGTCACGCACGCCTGGCAACCCTGAACCCGGATAATCCTCAGCCTTACGGTATGCAGGAAAACGTCGCGCTTATCGTGCGCGGCGAGAAAATCCTGGCGCTGATTCCTGAAACAGACGTTCCAGCAAACCATGCGAATCAGGTCGACCTTGAAGGGCGGCTGGTCACGCCGGGCCTGATTGACTGTCACACTCATCTGGTGTTCGGCGGTGACCGTGCCGCCGAGTGGGAGCAGCGCCTGAACGGCGTCTCGTATCAAACCATCAGCGCGCAAGGCGGCGGGATAAACGCCACGGTCACGGCGACGCGAAACAGCTCAGCGGACACCCTGCTGGCGCTGGCGCAGCAGCGGCTGCAACGCCTGATGCGAGAGGGCGTGACTACGCTTGAGATCAAATCCGGATACGGCCTGAATCACGAGGCCGAAGCGAAAATGCTGCGCGTGGCGCAGCAGCTCGCGCAAAACTATCCGGTCGAGGTCAGCCCGACGCTGCTGGCGGCGCACGCCGTGCCAGCGGAATATCGTCACGATCCGGATGCCTATCTGACGCTGGTGTGCGAGCAGATAATGCCCGCGCTATGGGAGCAGCGCTTATTTGAAGCGGTGGATGTGTTTTGCGAAAACGTCGGATTCACTCCGTCGCAAACCGAGCGCGTTTTTCAGGCCGCTCGCGCGCTGGGCATCCCGGTCAAAGGTCACGTCGAGCAGCTTTCAAACCTCGGCGGTGCGGCGCTGGTCAGTCGCTATAAAGGTCTGTCCGCCGATCATATCGAATATCTGGACGACGCGGGCGTTGCCGCGATGGCGCAAAACGGCACGGTGGCAGTGTTATTGCCGGGCGCGTTCTATTTCTTACAGGAGCGCCAGCGCCCGCCGGTTGAACAACTGCGAAAACAGGGCGTGCCGATGGCCGTGGCGACCGACTACAACCCCGGCACCAGTCCGTTTGCTAGTCTGCATCTGGCGATGAACATGGCGTGCGTCCAGTTTGGCTTAACGCCGGAAGAGGCGTGGGCTGGCGTGACACGCCATGCCGCGCAGGCGCTGGGGCGCGGAGCCACGCACGGGCAATTAAAAGCTGACTTTGTCGCCGATTTTATCGTCTGGGATGCCGAGCGCCCGGTGGAAATGGTGTATGAGCCGGGACGTAATCCGCTGTATCAACGTGTTTATCGCGGGAAAATAACATGAGTTTGTGGCAACCGACGTCTCCTGACATCTGGCAAGGGCGCGATGATCGCGCTGAGGCCAGCAACGCGCTGCGTATTTTCCAGACGCTGCGGCAATCTGAACATTTTATTCCGGCAAGTTCCGGTATCGCGCTGATCGGTTTTGCCAGCGATGAGGGCGTAAAGCGCAATCACGGCAGGCCTGGCGCGGCGCAAGCACCTGATGTGCTGCGCAAGGCGCTGGCGAATATGGCCAGCCATTCCGGGCACGATCGGCTGGTGGATATGGGGACGATTGCCGTCGAAGAAAACCAGCTTGAAGCCGCGCAGAAAGCGCTCAGCGACGGGGTGCAGGCCTGTCAGCAAGCGGGGATGCGCACGCTGGTGTTTGGCGGCGGGCACGAAACCGCGTGGGCGCACGGGCGCGGCGTGCTGGATGCGTTCCCGGATGAGCGTGTCGTCATCATTAATCTCGATGCGCATCTCGATCTGCGCCATGCCGAAAGGGCAACTTCCGGCACGCCGTTCCGCCAGCTTGCGCACTACTGTGAACAGCAGCAGCGCGAGTTTCTGTATGCGTGCTTTGGCGTCAGCCGGGCGGGGAATACGCAGGCGCTGTGGGATGAAGCGAAGCGCCTGAACGTCACGCTGGTCGACGATCTGCATTTTCGCCGCGATGCGTTATCCACGCTGGATGCCGTTTTAGCGCAGGCGGATCGCGTGTATCTCACTCTCGATCTGGACGTCCTGCCCGCAGGTGAAATGCCCGCCGTATCCGCTCCAGCGGCACTCGGTATCCCGGCTTTGGATATTTTGCCGGTCATTGAGCAAATCTGCCGCAGCGGAAAACTGCAGGCCGCCGATTTGGTGGAGTTTAATCCGACATACGACAGAGACGGGCAGGGCGCGCGACTGGCCGCGCGTCTGGCCTGGCAAATTGCTCACTGGTGGGCATAACCCTTTTAGAGGAATCACGATGTTTTCACGCTCATCGAATCAGCCGCCCAGCGCCCCCGCGCCTTTTTACGAAAAAGTAAAACAGGCGATCAGCGAGAAAATCGCTGCGGGCGTCTGGAAGCCGCACGACCGCATTCCCTCCGAAGCGGAACTGGTGGCGCAGTTTGGTTTTAGCCGCATGACCGTTAACCGCGCGCTGCGCGAACTGACGGACGAAGGCATGCTAGTGCGATTGCAGGGCGTCGGGACCTTTGTCGCCGAGCCAAAAGGGCAGTCTGCGCTCTTTGAAATCCGCAGCATCGCCGATGAGATCGCCGCGCGAAACCATCAGCATCATTGTGAAGTTTTAATTCTTGAAGAGACGCAGGCCAGCGCGGAGCAAGCGCTGGCGCTGAACGTCAATGAAGGGACGCGGATTTTTCACTCGGTGATGGTGCATTTCGGGAATGACATCCCGGTGCAAATTGAAGACCGCTGCGTCAATGCCGCACGCGTGCCTGACTATCTTGAGCAGGATTACACCCAGACCACGCCGCATGCCTGGCTTTCGCAGGTCGCCCCGCTGACCGAAGGCGAACACATCGTCGAAGCGGTGCGCGCCACGTTGCAGGAGTGTGAATTGCTGCACATCAAAGAGCACGATCCGTGCCTGCTTATCCGCCGTCGTACCTGGTCTGCCTCACAGATTGTGTCCCACGCGCGGCTGCTGTTTCCCGGCGACCGCTATCGGTTGCAGGGCCACTTTATGTCATAAGTTTTAAAAGCGTGATAGCTAACGCAATATAACAAAATTGTATCTTTTTTGTTAAATCCAATCTTGTGCGGGGTTGTCTATACAAGTATATCTATTTGTATCTTTCATCCCGTATGAGGACCACACAATGTCGTCAGGTCAATACCGTCAGCAGGAGATCCGCGCCCCACGCGGTACCACGCTAACCGCCAAAAGCTGGCTCACCGAAGCGCCGCTGCGCATGTTGATGAACAATCTCGATCCGGACGTTGCCGAAAATCCGCACGAGCTGGTGGTGTACGGCGGCATCGGTCGCGCCGCACGCAACTGGGAATGCTACGACGCCATTGTGAAATCTCTGACCCATCTTGAAAGCGACGAAACCCTGCTGGTGCAATCCGGCAAGCCGGTGGGCGTGTTCAAAACCCATGAAAATGCCCCGCGCGTGCTGATCGCCAACTCAAACCTCGTCCCGCACTGGGCGACGTGGGAGCATTTTAACGAGCTGGATGCCAAAGGGCTGGCGATGTACGGCCAGATGACGGCGGGCAGTTGGATCTATATCGGCAGTCAGGGGATTGTGCAGGGCACTTACGAAACCTTCGTCGAAGCCGGTCGCCAGCACTATAACGGTTCACTGAAAGGCCGCTGGGTGCTGACCGCAGGGCTGGGCGGCATGGGCGGTGCACAGCCGCTGGCCGCTACGCTTGCGGGCGCGTGTTCCCTGAATATTGAATGCCAGCAGAGCCGCATTGATTTCCGTCTGCGCACCCGTTATGTCGATGAGCAGGCCGACAATCTGGACGACGCGCTGGCGCGCATCACCCAATACACTGCCGAAGGCAAAACAGTGTCGATTGCCCTGTGCGGCAATGCGGCAGATATCGTCCCGGAGCTGGTCGCGCGCGGCGTTCGCCCGGATTTGGTCACCGACCAGACCAGCGCCCACGATCCGCTGCACGGCTATCTGCCCACCGGCTGGAGCTGGGAAGCGTACCAGCAGAAAGCCAAAACCGATCCCGAAGGCACTGTTCTGGCCGCCAAACAATCAATGGCTGAACACGTCCGCGCGATGCTGGCGTTCAGCGACATGGGCGTCCCGACCTTCGACTACGGCAACAATATCCGCCAGATGGCGAAAGAGATGGGTGTTGAAAATGCCTTCGATTTCCCCGGTTTCGTCCCCGCTTATATTCGCCCGCTGTTCTGCCGCGGCATCGGCCCGTTCCGCTGGGTCGCGCTCTCCGGCGATCCGCAGGATATTTATAAAACCGACGCCAAAGTGAAAGAGATTGTGGCCGACGACGCGCATCTGCACCACTGGCTGGATATGGCGCGTGAGCGTATCAACTTCCAGGGCTTACCGGCGCGTATCTGCTGGGTGGGGCTGGAATGGCGACAAAAGCTTGGCCTGGCATTTAACGAAATGGTTCGCAGCGGTGAAGTCTCCGCGCCGATTGTCATTGGTCGTGACCATCTGGATTCTGGCTCGGTCGCCAGCCCAAATCGCGAAACCGAAGCGATGCAGGACGGTTCCGACGCCGTCTCCGACTGGCCGTTGCTCAACGCGCTGCTAAACACCGCCAGCGGGGCCACCTGGGTGTCATTGCACCACGGCGGTGGCGTGGGAATGGGCTTTTCTCAGCACGCGGGAATGGTGATTGTCTGTGACGGCACCGACGAAGCCGCCGCGCGCATTGCCCGCGTATTACACAACGACCCGGCGACAGGCGTGATGCGCCATGCCGATGCGGGTTACGACATCGCGATTGATTGCGCCAAAGAGCAGGGACTGAACTTGCCGATGATCGCCGCCACTCAAGGAAAGTACTGATGAACGCGTTAACGATAACTCCTGGCGCACTGACGCTGAAACAACTGCGCAGCGTCTGGCGTCACCCGACCCCGCTGGCGCTGGATGAAAACGCGCATGACGCCATTAACCAAAGCGTGGCCTGCGTCGAAGCGATCGTGGCCGAAGACCGGACCGCCTACGGGATTAACACCGGTTTTGGCCTGCTGGCGCAAACGCGCATTGCCACGCACGATCTGGAAAATCTCCAGCGCTCGCTGGTGCTGTCGCATGCCGCGGGCGTAGGCGCTCCGCTGGACGACAATATGGTGCGCCTGATGATGGTGCTGAAAATCAACAGTCTGGCGCGCGGCTTTTCCGGCATCCGGTTGAGCGTGATTCAGGCGCTGATTGCGCTGGTGAATGCTCAGGTTTATCCGTGGATCCCGTCGAAAGGTTCCGTGGGCGCGTCGGGCGATTTGGCGCCGCTGGCCCATATGTCGTTGCTGTTGCTCGGCGAGGGCAAAGCCCGCTGGCAGGGCGAATGGCTGCCCGCCAAAGACGCGCTGAAAAAAGCCGGACTTGAGCCGATTACCCTCGCTGCGAAAGAGGGCCTGGCGCTGCTGAACGGTACGCAGGCGTCAACCGCGTTTGCGCTGCGTGGATTATTCGAAGCCGAAGATCTGTTCGCGTCGGCGGTGGTGTGCGGTGCATTAACAACCGAAGCGGTGCTCGGTTCGCGGAGTCCGTTTGATGCGCGGATTCATGCCGTGCGCGGTCAGCGCGGGCAAATTGATGCGGCCGCGATGTATCGCCATGTTCTGACGGACACCAGTGAAATCGCGGATTCCCATCACAACTGCGACAAAGTGCAGGATCCGTATTCGCTGCGCTGCCAGCCGCAGGTGATGGGCGCGTGTTTAACCCAGTTGCGCCACGCCGCAGAGGTTCTGCTGGTCGAATCCAACGCGGTGTCTGATAACCCGTTGGTGTTTGCTGAGCAAAATGAAGTAGTTTCCGGCGGCAATTTCCACGCCGAGCCGGTGGCGATGGTGGCGGATAATCTGGCGCTGGCGATTGCTGAAATCGGCGCATTATCCGAACGCCGTATCGCGCTGATGATGGATAAACACATGTCGCAGCTGCCGCCGTTCCTGGTGCGCAACGGCGGCGTCAACTCCGGGTTTATGATTGCCCAGGTCACGGCCGCGGCGCTGGCGAGCGAAAACAAAGCGCTGTCGCATCCGCACAGCGTTGACAGCCTGCCGACGTCAGCGAATCAGGAAGATCACGTCTCTATGGCACCGGCCGCGGGGCGTCGCCTGTGGGAAATGGCGTCGAACACGCGCGGCGTGCTGGCGGTGGAATGGCTCGCGGCGGTTCAGGGTATGGATTTGCGCGAAGGGCTAAAATCCAGCCCGTTGCTGGAGCAGGCGCGCCAGACTCTGCGCGAGCAGGTTTCGCACTACGATGACGACCGTTTCTTCGCGCCGGACATCGAAAAAGCCATGGAACTGCTGGATGACGGACGCCTGGTCACGCTGTTACCACCGGTGTTATAAAAAACGCCCGGCAGAGTCATCTGACCGGGCGTTTTTTTGGTGTCCTGGATTACATCACAAAATGATCGGGATGATTCACCGCGTTGACCACGGCGTCAGTCAGTTTTTGCAACTGCTCAGCGGTGATGATGTATGGCGGCATCAGATAAATCAGCTTGCCGAACGGACGCACCCACACGCCTTGCTCGACGAAGAAACGCTGCAACGCTGCCATGTTGACAGGATGACGGGTTTCTACCACACCAATCGCGCCCAGAACGCGCACGTCGGCGACAAATTCAGACGCTGTTGCCTTCGCCAGTTCCCGTTTAAGCTGCGCTTCGATAGCCGCCACCTGCACCTGCCACTCCCCACTTTCCAGGATTGCCAGACTTTCGCTGGCGACCGCACAGGCCAGCGGATTTCCCATAAACGTGGGGCCATGCATAAAGCAGCCCGCGTCGCCGTCGCTGATGGTTTCGGCCACATGACGCGTGGTGAGCGTGGCAGAAAGGGTCATCGTCCCGCCCGTTAGCGCTTTACCAAGACACAAAATATCCGGCGCGATGCCCGCATGTTCGCAGGCGAACAGCTTGCCGGTGCGACCAAATCCGGTGGCTATCTCATCGGCAATCAGCAAAATGCCTTCGCGATCGCACATCTTACGGATGCGTTTTAGCCACTCAGGGTGATACATCCGCATGCCGCCTGCGCCCTGAACGATGGGCTCCAGAATCACGGCGGCGATGTCGTGACGATGCGCCGCCATCGTGCGCGCAAATCCAACCATATCTGCCTCGTCCCATTCGCCGTCGAAACGGCTCTGCGGGGCAGGGGCAAACAGGTTTTCCGGCAGATATCCCTTCCACAAACTGTGCATCGAATTATCCGGATCGCAGACCGACATCGCACCGAACGTGTCACCGTGATAGCCGTTGCGGAACGTCAGAAATCGCTGACGCGTTTCGCCCTTCGCGTGCCAGTACTGCAGCGCCATTTTCATCGCCACTTCGACCGCGACCGACCCCGAATCGGCGAGGAAAACGCATTCCAGATTTTCCGGAGTCATCGCCACCAGGCGACGGCACACATCAATGGCCGGCTGGTGAGTGATCCCGCCAAACATCACGTGTGACATCTGGTCGATTTGCGTTTTCATTGCCGCATTCAGGCGCGGATGGTTGTAGCCATGGAGAGTCGCCCACCACGATGACATCCCGTCGATCAGCGTTTCGCCCGTCGCCAGATGCAGCTCGCAGCCGCGCACGGATGCCACCGGATAAACGGGCAGAGGCTGTGTCATAGAGGTGTAAGGGTGCCAGATATGGCGTTGATCGAAGGCGAGATCGTCTTGTAACATAATCGACTTGTAAACCATTTTGTATTAATTTAGGTTTACCATTATAAACTGAACCGACAATTAACAAAACCCTTTGGAGAAGCCCAATGGCTCACCACGCTCGCTGGACGATGTCGCAAGTCACCGAATTATTTAATAAACCCTTCCTGGAACTGATGTTTGAAGCGCAGCAGATCCACCGTCAGCACTTTGACCCACGCCATGTGCAGGTCAGCACGCTGCTGTCGATCAAAACCGGCGCATGCCCGGAAGATTGCAAATATTGCCCGCAAAGCGCGCGCTACAAAACGGGGCTGGAAGCCGAGCGCCTGATGGAAGTGGAGCAGGTGCTGGACTCTGCGCGTAAGGCCAAAAATGCCGGTTCGACCCGTTTCTGCATGGGGGCGGCGTGGAAAAACCCGCACGATCGCGATATGCCGTATCTGGAACAAATGGTTCAGGGCGTCAAAGAGATGGGGCTGGAGGCGTGTATGACGCTTGGCACGCTCAATGACAGCCAGGCGCAGCGCCTGTCAGCGGCAGGGCTGGATTACTACAACCACAACCTCGATACCTCGCCGGAATTCTACGGCAATATCATCACCACTCGTACCTATCAGGAGCGCCTGGATACGCTGGGAAAAGTGCGTGATGCGGGTATCAAAGTCTGTTCTGGCGGCATCGTCGGTCTGGGTGAAACGGTCAACGATCGCGCCGGTCTGCTGCTACAGCTGGCCAATTTACCGACCCCGCCGGAAAGCGTGCCGATCAACATGCTGGTGAAAGTCAAAGGCACGCCGATGGCCGATAACGACGATGTGGACGCGTTCGATTTTATCCGCACCATCGCCGTGGCGCGCATCATGATGCCAACCTCTTTCGTGCGCCTTTCCGCGGGCCGCGAGCAGATGAGCGAGCAGACGCAGGCGATGTGCTTTATGGCGGGCGCGAACTCCATTTTCTACGGCTGCAAACTGTTGACCACGCCAAACCCGGAAGAGGACAAAGACGTTCAGCTGTTCCGTAAACTGGGGCTGAACCCGACGCAAACTGACGTGCTGACGGGCGATAACGAACAGCAGCAACGCCTGGAGCAGCAGCTTTTCAACGCCGATACCGAACAGTATTACAACGCGGCCACCGTATGACCTGGCAGCAGCGCATCACGACCGCGCTGGAGGAACGCCGGGCGGCAGAGGCTTTTCGCGTGCGCACGGTCGTCGAGGGCGGCGCAGGCCGCTTTCTGATCCGCGACCAGCGTCAGTTTTGCAATTTCTCCAGCAACGATTATCTCGGCCTGAGCCAGCATCCGGCGATCGTTCGCGCCTGGCAGCAAGGGGCTGAAACGTACGGCGTCGGCAGCGGCGGTTCCGGTCACGTCAGCGGTTACACCACCGCGCATCATGCCCTAGAGGCGTCGCTCGCTGACTGGCTCGGCTATTCTCGTGCGCTGCTGTTTATCTCGGGATTCGCTGCGAATCAGGCGCTTATTGCCGCCCTGATGGAAAAAGACGACCGGATTGTTGCCGATAGGCTGAGTCACGCCTCGCTGCTGGAAGCGGCAAATCTTAGCCCGGCGCAGTTGCGCCGCTTTGCGCACAACGACGCATCGCAGCTCAAGACATTGCTGGAAAAACCCTGCGCCGGACAACAGCTGGTGGTGACGGAAGGGGTGTTTAGCATGGACGGCGACAGCGCGCCGTTAGGCGATTTGCAGGCAACCGCTCAGCGGCATAACGCCTGGCTGTTGGTCGATGATGCCCACGGGATTGGCGTGCTGGGAGATGAAGGGCGCGGCAGCGCATTCAGTCAAATTGTGCAGCCAGAGATCCTGGTGGTGACGTTCGGCAAAGGCTTTGGCGTGAGCGGCGCGGCGGTGTTGTGCAGCGATTCGGTGGCGGATTATCTGCTGCAGTTCGCGCGACATCTGATCTACAGCACCAGCATGCCGCCCGCGCAGGCCGTGGCGCTTCAGGTCGCGTTGCAGGTAATTCGAAGCGATGACGGTGAACAGCGGCGGCAAACTTTGGCGGCGCATATTCAGCGCTTTCGCGCAGGCGCTCGGGCGTTGCCGTATCAGACAACCGATTCGCACAGTGCGATCCAGCCGCTGATCGTGGGCGAAAACAGTCGTGCGCTGGCGCTGGCGCAGCAGCTCCGCGAGCGGAATGTATGGGTGACGGCGATTCGCCCGCCAACCGTCCCGGCCGGAACCGCACGCCTGCGCCTGACGCTGACGGCAGCGCATCAGACGCAGGATATCGATAACGTGCTGGAGGCGCTGTATGTCGCAGGTCAATAAGCAGGCCATTGCTTCCGCCTTTGGCCGGGCGGCGCGTTGCTATTCGCAACACGATGAACTTCAGCGCCAGAGCGCGCAGGGGCTGTATGCTTTTCTCGGTGATAAACGCTTCAACGCCGTGCTGGATGCCGGTTGCGGGCCGGGGGCAAACAGCCGCGTCTGGCGTGAGAAAGGCAGTTATGTCACGGCGTTCGACCTTTCCCCGCAGATGATCGAGCAGGCGCGCTATCAGCAGGCTGCGGACGATTATTTGGTGGGAGATATTGAATCGATAGCCTTGCCTGACGCGCAGTTTGATTTGGTCTGGAGCCACCTGGCGGTGCAATGGTGCGCCAGCCTGCCGCAGGCGCTTCGGGAGCTGTATCGGGTGACGCGTCCAGGCGGAACGCTGGCTTTTACGACGCTTCTGGCCGACTCGCTGCCGGAACTTAATCAGGCGTGGCAAGCGGTGGACGAGCGGCCTCATGCCAACCGCTTTTTGTCCGAGGCTGAGGTGATTTCCGCTATGCAGGGCAGGCGTTATCGGGCGACCACGCAGACCGTGACGCTGACGTTCGTGGATGCGCTCAGCGCCATGCGCTCCCTGAAGGGCATTGGCGCAACGCATTTGCATGACGGGCGCGGGCGCAAACCGTTAACGCGCGGCGAACTGCAGCGCGTGGAATTAGCCTGGCCGCAGCAGCGAGGGGAATTCCCGCTCTCATATCAACTTTTTCATGGAATTATCGAACGTGATTGAACGCTATTTTGTCACCGGGACAGACACCGAAGTAGGGAAAACCGTGGCCAGCTGTGCATTAATGCAGGCCGCGCGTTTACAGGGATTCACCACCGTCGGCTATAAACCGGTCGCCTCCGGCAGCGAGATGACGGCAGAAGGGCTGCGCAATACCGACGCGTTAGCGTTACAACGAAACAGCAGCGTGGCGCTGTCGTATCAGGCCGTGAATCCTTATACCTTTGCGGAACCCACGTCGCCGCATATTGTGAGCGCCGACGAACAGCGCCCGATCTCATTTTCTGTGCTCTCTGCGGGTCTTGAGGCGCTGGAAGAACAGGCCGAGTGGATACTGGTTGAAGGGGCGGGCGGCTGGTTTACCCCTCTTAGTGATGAACTGACGTTTGCCGACTGGGTGGCGGGTGAAAAGCTGCCGGTTATTCTGGTTGTCGGGATAAAACTCGGGTGTATTAACCATGCGATGCTCACCGCATTAGCGGTGAAACAGTCAGGTCTGCGCCTCGCAGGCTGGATTGCCAACGATGTGGTTGCGCCGGGAAAACGTCATCAAGAGTATCTGGCGACGCTTAAACATCGGATTGATGCGCCATTTCTCGGCGAAATCCCCTGGCTTGCCGACGGGGCAGAAAGCGCAGAAACCGGACAGTATCTCGATCTCAGCGTCTTGCATCCAGCGACATCCAGTGGGCGATAAGTTCGTCATCCAGCTCGTTAACGTGGCCCTGCGCCACGTTACGTCCGCGATACAGCATGCAAAAACGGTCCGCGACGCGGCGGATAAACGACAGCTGCTGTTCTGCCAGTAAAACCGTCATGCCCAAATCCCGATTTAAACGCGCCAGCAGTAGCCCCAGCTTGTGGGCAAACGTCGCGCTCGCACCGTGCATCGGTTCGTCGAGGATCAGCAGGCGAGGGCGACTCACCAGCGCATTGGCCAGCGCCAGCTGGTATTTGTCGTCGGGTGACAATCCCATCGCGCGAGCCTGTCGCAGCGGCCACAGTTGGGGCAACAGATCGTACATCTCACCGCTGGCCGTCGCGTCGGATTTCCCCTGCGCGCGCATCGCGACATGCAGGTTTTCCTCCACCGTGAGCTGCGAAAATATCCGCCGATCCTGCGGGACATAGCCGATCCCCGGCATTTCGCTGTGCTCGTGCGGTCCGCCAAGCAGATTGCGCGGCGGCGCGCCCGCTTCGTGCCAGATGATGGTGCCACTCTCCACCGGCAGATGCCCGGTGATGCAGTTGATCAGGGTGGTTTTCCCCATTCCCGGCAGTCCGACCACGCCTGTGCAGATCCCCGGCGGTAAATCGAGATCAATATTCCAGAGCGTGTGTTCGCTCCCGTAAAACTGATTTATGGCGCGCAGACTCAGCATAATTCACTCCTTAGAAATCTCATGAGCGAGAGGTCAGAATGATTGTGCAAAACCCCTGCCACATCCGAAAAGCTGATCGAATAAGCTGTTTTTTTCGGACAAGGTCACGGGTTTGAGGATGAATCAGAGCGGATTTGCACACCGACAGTGCCTCCATGGTGAGTCGTGGTGCAGCAGGGATCGCGGAAATGTGAGTAAGATCTCACCGGCCGTATATGATCCGCTCAACTGTTAATCATCGAAAAAGAGCTATAAATATTTTTTACGGGCCGGGTTTTGGGAAAAACCGGGACTTAGCGGAGTGGCTCTCTACGTGGGCTGGAAGCACTTATCCACTATTCCTGTGGATAACCATGTGCATTAGGGTTAGAAAACTTCAGGTAAGCGAGAGAATACGCGGCCTGCGCATGAATTGATGCGAAACGCGGCTTTAAGAAATATCCGCTATTATTTAACGAGTTAGACAAAAGCAATCAGCGTAATGAAAGTGTCATCTGCGGCCTCAGATCAGCCCTTACCTTGCTTGACAAATGTTAAAAATGGAAATGTTCTGGGGATAACCGTCGTGTGCTGGTGTTTTATAGCGTCATAGCCTGGATAGTGACCGTTTTTTCGCTGATTCACCGGATGCAGTACCAAATATCGTTACATGCCACTGGAATTACATCCAGTATTTTTTACTGGCAAATTTGCCAGCCGCGAGTAAAATTACTCACCTGCGGTTTTTATCGTCATCAGGTTGTTGCCCATGAGTAAAATGTTCAAATTGAATTCTGCCTTCCGTCCGTCTGGCGATCAGCCGGATGCGATCCGTCGCCTGAAAGAGGGGCTGGAAGACGGGCTTGCACATCAAACGCTGCTGGGCGTCACCGGGTCAGGTAAAACGTTCACCGTCGCCAACGTGATTGCGGATTTACAGCGCCCCACGATGGTGCTGGCGCCCAACAAAACGCTGGCGGCGCAGCTTTATGGGGAGATGAAAGAGTTCTTCCCGGATAACGCCGTGGAATATTTCGTCTCCTATTACGATTATTACCAGCCCGAAGCCTACGTCCCCAGCTCTGATACCTTTATCGAGAAAGACGCCTCGGTGAACGAGCACATCGAACAGATGCGACTCTCGGCGACCAAAGCACTGCTTGAGCGTCGGGACGTCATTGTGGTGGCTTCTGTGTCCGCCATTTACGGCCTGGGCGATCCCGATCTGTATCTGAAAATGATGCTGCACCTGACCAACGGGATGATCATCGATCAGCGCGCCATTTTGCGTCGCCTGACGGAGCTGCAATATACCCGTAACGATCAGGCGTTCCAGCGCGGGACGTTCCGCGTGCGCGGCGAAGTGATTGATATCTTCCCGGCAGAATCCGACGATCTGGCGTTACGCGTTGAGCTTTTTGATGAAGAAGTCGAGCGGCTGTCGCTTTTCGATCCGCTGACCGGCCATGTTGATTCGATTATTCAGCGCTTCACCGTGTATCCGAAAACGCACTACGTGACGCCGCGCGAGCGCATTATTCAGGCGATGGAAGACATCAAAGTTGAACTGGCTGACCGTCGCAAAGTGCTGCTGGAAAACAACAAACTGCTCGAAGAACAGCGCCTGAGCCAGCGTACGCAGTTTGATCTGGAGATGATGAACGAGCTGGGTTACTGCTCGGGTATCGAAAACTACTCGCGCTACCTGTCGGGTCGTGGCCCCGGTGAAGCCCCGCCGACGCTGTTTGATTATCTCCCAGCCGATGGGCTACTGGTGGTGGACGAATCTCACGTCACTATTCCGCAAATCGGCGGTATGTACCGAGGCGACCGTGCGCGTAAAGAGACGCTGGTGGAGTACGGTTTCCGCCTGCCGTCGGCGCTGGATAACCGTCCAATGAAGTTCGAAGAGTTTGAAGCGCTGGCCCCGCAAACCATCTACGTCTCCGCGACGCCGGGCAACTACGAGCTGGAAAAATCGGGCGAGGATGTGGTGGATCAGGTGGTGCGCCCGACCGGCCTGCTGGATCCGATTATCGAAGTCCGTCCTGTGGGCACTCAGGTGGACGATCTGCTTTCTGAAATTCGCGCGCGCGCCACCATCAACGAGCGCGTGCTGGTCACCACGCTCACCAAGCGTATGGCGGAAGACCTGACCGAATATCTGGAAGAGCACGGCGAGCGCGTGCGTTATCTGCACTCGGATATCGACACCGTCGAGCGTATGGAGATCATCCGCGATTTGCGTCTTGGCGAGTTTGACGTGCTGGTCGGGATCAACCTGTTACGAGAAGGTCTGGACATGCCGGAAGTGTCGCTGGTGGCGATTCTGGATGCCGATAAAGAGGGCTTCCTGCGTTCCGAGCGTTCGCTTATTCAGACCATTGGCCGTGCGGCGCGTAACATCAACGGTAAAGCCATTTTGTACGGCGATAAAATTACGGCGTCGATGGCGAAAGCGATTAGCGAAACGGAGCGTCGCCGCGAGAAACAGCACCAGTACAACCTGGATAACGGCATTGTGCCGCAGGGGCTGAACAAGAAAGTGGTGGATATTCTGGCACTGGGCCAGGGCCTGGCGAAAACCAAAGCCAAAGGCCGCGGCAAGTCGCGCTCACCGGTTGAGGCCGATCCGGTTCATCTGGTGCTGACGCCTAAAGCGCTGCAGCAGAAAATTCACGAGCTGGAAGGGCAGATGATGCAGCACGCGCAAAACCTGGAATTTGAAGAAGCCGCGCAAGTCCGCGATCAGCTTCATCAACTGCGGGAACTGTTTATTGCGGCGTCGTAAGAAAAGCAAAATGGCAGCGCTCGGCTGCCATTTTTAGTCTCCCAGTGGGCTAAGACATCCCTGCAAATTGATGATTTGCACAATGACTCCCTCACCCCAATTCCTGAATCGCTTTTTCCAGCGCCAGGCGCAATAAATGGCGGTCATGGCGATACTTAATATCGCTTGCTTCCAGCGGCTCCTGGACCACGACGCGGCCTTCCATGCCGGAAACATCGACGTTAGGCCCTACGACGACGCCGTCGATAATTTTCTTCCCAACATACTGTTCCATCAGATGGAGCTTATCTGCCAGCGACAGGCTGGCGGCGGCAGGGCTGAGCTCGCGCCCCAGATTGCCGATATAGACCATCGGCGCAGGGGTTCTGCGCAGCGCTTGCGCCAGCTCTTTGACCAGCAAAAGCGGCATCAGGCTGGTGTAAAAGCTGCCAGGGCCAATCAGGATCAGATCGGCTTCCGCGATGGCTTCGACGGCTTCACGCGTGGCGGGAACATTCGGATAGGTCATCAGCTCTTTGGGCGGCTGAATGAGCTGATCGATATTGACCTCGCCGTAGACTTCATGGCCCTCCATGTCGATCGCCATTAAATCGACCGGTTGTTCTGACATTGGGATAAGGAATGCGTCGACTTTTAGCAGGTTTCGAATGAGATTGATGGCTTCGAGAGGCCTGACGCTCAGGTGATCCAGCGCCTTTAACATCAGGTTTCCGAGGTTATGCCCAGAAAGTTCACCGTTACCGCTAAAACGGTATTCAAACATCGCCGAAGCGACGCTTTGCTCGGTAATTAATTGATTGAGACAGTTGCGCATGTCGCCCCAGGCGATACCGCCTTCCGCACGACGAATACGTCCCGTTGAACCGCCGTTATCTGTGGTCGTCACGATACCTGTCAGCCGGGAACCCAGCGACGATAGCGATGACATCACGCGTCCCAGCCCGTGCCCTCCACCGAGAGCGACGACACGGTCAAGATCCGCAAAAGTGCGATTGCGCATACACATTCCTTATCATAATGATCAGCGTAACAGTAACCCAACTACCCCTAAAAGACGATGCCCTACGCCCGTCAAAATGACGTATATCAATGCGAAACGTTGAGTTTTACGTATCCTGTAGTGAAAGTGCTTGATAATGTCGCTATGTATGAAATTATACAGCGAAAGCAAAATGGCGGAAGCGCCATTTCCGCGCTACTATCGGCATAACCACGTTTTCGCTGATGAAAACATACACTCTAGCCTTGGCGCCTGTGTCACATGATATGGCGCCCTGGCCGTGGCGGTTTCGCCACCAGGGTACAGAAAGAAATGACTGTGCCTCCCGTATCTGGAAAGGTGTACATGGCTTCACAACTCACTGATGCTTTCGCGCGTAAGTTTTTCTATTTACGTCTGTCGATTACCGATGTGTGCAACTTTCGTTGCACCTATTGCCTGCCGAACGGTTACAAGCCTGGCAGCGTCACCAATAACGGATTTCTCTCCGTGGCAGAAGTGCGGCGCATCACGCGCGCATTCTCTGAACTCGGCACCGAAAAAGTGCGCCTGACGGGCGGTGAACCCTCACTGCGTCGCGACTTCCCTAACATTATTGCCGCTATTCGTGAAAACGACAGCATCCGTCAAATCGCCGTCACCACTAATGGCTATCGTATGGCGCGCGACGTCGCAAGCTGGCGCGAGGCCGGACTCACGGCGATCAACGTCAGCGTCGATAGCCTTGATGCACGCCAGTTTCACGCCATTACCGGGCAGGATAAATTCCAGCAGGTGATGGACGGTATCGACGCCGCTTTTGAGGCCGGATTCGAAAAGGTCAAAGTCAACACCGTGCTGATGCGCGATGTGAATCACCATCAGCTGGACACCTTCCTGGCGTGGATTAAACCGCGCCGCATTCAACTGCGTTTTATCGAGCTGATGGAAACGGGCGAGGGCAGTGACCTCTTCCGTCGTCATCACATTTCCGGGATGGTCCTGCGCGATGCGCTGCTAAAACGCGGCTGGATCCATCAGATTCGAAGCCGCAGCGACGGCCCGGCGCAGGTCTTTTGTCACCCGGATTATGCAGGGGAAATCGGGCTTATCATGCCGTATGAGAAGGACTTCTGCGCCAGCTGTAATCGCCTGCGCGTCTCGTCGATTGGCAAGCTGCACCTGTGTCTGTTTGGCGACGGCGGCGTCGATCTCCGAGATTTGCTGGAAGACGATGCGCAACAGGACGCCCTTGAAGCGCGTATCTCTGCTGCGTTAACGCATAAAAAGCAGACCCACTTCCTGCACCAGGGCGACACCGGAATCACACAAAACCTGTCCTACATCGGCGGGTAATTGGCTTACAAGGAATCAGAAAATGAGTCAGGTCAGCGCAGAGTTTATCCCGACGCGTATTGCTATTCTTACTATTTCAGAACGCCGTGGCGAAGAGGACGATACCTCTGGTCACTGGCTGCGTGACGCCGCGCACGAGGTGGGACACCATATCGTCGATAAAGCCATCGTTAAAGAGAACCGCTACGCCATTCGCGCGCAGGTATCACAGTGGATCGCCAGCGACGACGTGCAGGTAGTGCTAATTAACGGTGGAACGGGTTTCACCGCAGGCGATCAGGCACCGGAAGCGCTGCTGCCGCTGTTTGACCGCGAGGTCGAAGGGTTTGGCGAAGTGTTCCGCATGCTGTCGTTTGAAGAGATCGGCACCTCGACGCTGCAATCCCGCGCAGTTGCAGGTATCGCCAATAACACGCTGATTTTTGCGATGCCAGGCTCTACCAAAGCCTGTCGTACCGCCTGGGAAAATATCATCGCCCCGCAGCTTGATGCCCGCACCCGTCCGTGCAATTTCCATCCTCATTTAAAGAAATAATTATGTCGCAACTCACCCACATTAACGCCGCGGGCGAAGCCCACATGGTGGATGTTTCCGCCAAAGCTGAAACGGTGCGCGAAGCGCGTGCCGAGGCCTTCGTCACCATGCTGCCTGAGACGCTGGCGATGATTATCGACGGCAGTCACCACAAAGGTGACGTGTTCGCCACCGCACGCATCGCCGGGATTCAGGCGGCGAAACGCACCTGGGATCTCATCCCGCTGTGCCATCCGCTGATGCTGAGCAAGGTCGAAGTGAACCTGCTGGCCGAACCAGAACACAGCCGCGTGCGCATCGAATCCTTATGCCGCCTGACCGGTAAAACCGGCGTGGAAATGGAAGCCTTAACGGCGGCCTCCGTCGCCGCGCTGACCATTTACGACATGTGCAAAGCGGTGCAGAAAGATATGGTGATTGGTCCGGTTCGACTGCTGGCAAAAAGTGGTGGGAAATCCGGCGATTTCAAGGCCGACAGCCATGATTAAGGTTCTGTTTTTCGCGCAGGTTCGCGAGCTGGTGAATACGGACAGTCTGACTGTGGACGCGTCCTTCGATACCGTCGAAGCGCTGCGTGCGCATCTGGCGGCGCAAAGCGACCGTTGGGCGCTGGCCCTGGAAGAGGGCAAATTATTAGCCGCCGTTAACCAGACGCTGGTGGATTTCAGCCACCCTGTTAACGCTGGCGATGAAGTCGCGTTTTTCCCGCCAGTGACCGGAGGTTAACGATGAGTGACACGCGAATCGTTGTGAGTCCCGCGCGTTTTAACGTCGGGGAAGAGTACACCTGGCTTGCTGAACGCGATGAAGACGGCGCGGTCGTCACCTTTACGGGCAAAGTCCGCAACCATAATTTGGGCGACAGCGTTAACGCCCTGACGCTCGAACACTATCCGGGAATGACCGAAAAATCGCTGGCGGATATCGTGCAAGAGGCGCGCACGCGCTGGACGTTGGGACGCATCACGGTGATTCACCGCATCGGCGAAATGTGGCCGGGTGAAGAAATTGTTTTTGTGGGCGTCACCAGTTCTCATCGCAGCAGCGCGTTTGAAGCGGGAGAATTTATTATGGATTATCTCAAAACCCGTGCACCGTTCTGGAAGCGCGAAGCCACGCCGGAAGGCGAGCGCTGGGTCGAGTCACGCGACAGCGATAAAGACGCCGCCAGCCGCTGGTAACCGACGCGTGCAGATGTGTTAGTCTTACAGTGTCTTTCCACTTAATCAGGAGTGAATCATGGACCGATTTCCGCGTTCCGATTCGATAGTGCAGCAGACCCGTAGCGGCCTGCAAACGTATATGGCGCAGGTGTACGGCTGGATGACCTGTGGCTTGCTGTTAACCGCGTTTATCGCGTGGTATGCGGCAAACACGCCTGCCGTGATGATGTTTGTCTTCTCCAGCAAAATCACCTTCTTTGGGCTGATTATCGCTCAACTGGCGCTGGTCTTTGTGCTCTCCGGTCTGGTGCAAAAGCTCAGCGCGGGGATGGCGACTACGCTGTTTATGCTCTATTCCGCGCTCACCGGCCTGACGCTTTCCAGCATCTTTATCGTCTATACCTACTCGTCTATCGCCAGTACCTTCGTGGTCGCGGGCGGGATGTTTGGTGCGATGAGCCTCTACGGTTACACCACCAAACGTGACCTGAGCGGTTTTGGCAACATGCTGTTTATGGCGCTGATCGGTATCGTGCTGGCATCACTGGTGAACTTCTGGCTGAAAAGCGAAGCGCTGATGTGGGCAGTCACGTACATCGGGGTGATCGTCTTTGTCGGTCTGACCGCGTACGACACCCAAAAGCTGAAAAACATCGGCGAGCAGATTGACGTGCGCGACAGCTCAAACCTGCGCAAATACGCCATTCTTGGCGCGTTAACGCTGTATCTGGACTTCATCAACCTGTTCCTGATGCTGCTGCGTATTTTCGGCAACCGTCGTTAATGTTGTTTTGCGGGTGGCGGTGCAGTCTGGTGCCCTGACCCTCTCCTAAGGGAGAGGGAACCAACACGAAAAACGGCAACGAGGTTGCTGTTTTGCTTTTATTTCGCCATCGCCTTCTCGTTTTTGGCCCGCAATTTCTTCGCCCGACTCTCCAGAAGCAGATAGCACACCGTCGCCAGCGCCAGCGGTAAGAAGTAGTACAGCATGCGATAGGCCAGCAGTGCGGCGATAATCTTGCCGTGAGAAACATGTTCTCCCGCCAGCAGCGCGATAAACACCGCTTCGAGTACGCCGATCCCTGCCGGAATATGCACGATGACGCCTGCAATACTGCTCACCAGCAGCACGCCCAATACAAAGAAATAGTTCACGTCTTCGCCGATCAACAGCCAGATAATCGTGCCCATCACCATCCAGTTGGCGCTGGAAATCGCCATCTGCATCAGGGCAAATTTCCACGTCGGCAAAACCAGTTTTTGCCCTTTGATCGTCATGTGACGGTGTTTGGCGAACGCGCAAGCCCACAGATACACCGCGATAATCAGCAGCAGAACGATGCCCAAAATCCGCAGCGTGGTCTCGTCGATATACCAGTGCGCCGGTAACTGCACCACGCCGACGGTAAAGATCACCCCTCCGAGCAAAATATAGCCCAGCCAGTTGGTGGTAATACTCAGTGAGAAAATGCGCGTGATGGTGCTGCTCGGCAGCCCAAGCCGCGAGTAAAGCCGGTAACGCATTCCGATACCGCCCACCCAGGTGCTGAGCGTCAGGTTGAAGGCATAGCAGATAAACGACACCAGCATCACCTGGCGTTTCGCCAGCTTATGCCCGCAATATGCGCGTCCGAGTAAGTCGTAACAGCCATAAATCAGGTAACTCACGATAACCAGCCCGACGGCGCTGAGCAGCACCATGCGGTTATAGTTGCGGATGACTTTCCAGACCTCTTCCCAGTCAATTTTCTGCGCGTATACCACCAGCAGAACGACGACCGCGATAAAGAACAGCCAGGTGAGGATTTTTTTCGCCATTCGCCAGCGAGGATGTGATTTGCTCATTACGGCTTCACCCCCGAGTTTTCGGCTTCTACGCGATCCTGGGTTTCCATGGCGGGTTGAACCGGAGCCGGGACCTGCGCCAGTTTAGGCGTGTGGGCGGGCAGCCAGCCGACGAGGGCCGGGAAGTGGCGCAGGAAGTGGAACACCACCACGCTTTTGGTCAAGTTCCACCAGGTGCGTTTGGGCACCATCGAATCGTCCACCCGCACGCAGTCGCGCGCGATAATCCCGGTCAGGTTATCGCGCAGGGTCTGGTTAAATTCGCGGTCGTGGATAATCAGGTTGGCCTCAAGATTCAACGACAGGCTCAACGGATCGAGATTACTGGAGCCGACTGTCGCCCAGTGATCGTCCATCAGTGCAACTTTACCGTGCAGCGGTCGACGGCGATATTCGTAAATCTGCACGCCGCCTTTGACCAGATAATCGTACAGCAGTCGAGCACCAACAGTGACAATCGGCATATCCGGCTCGCCCTGCACAATCAGTTTGACTCGCACGCCGCGTCGCGCCGCATTGCGCATGGCGTGCAGCAGACGGTAGCCCGGGAAGAAATAGGCGTTCGCAATAATCACTTCACGCTTCGCGTTGGCGAGCATTTTCAAATAATGCCGTTCAATATCGTCACGATGCTCTTCGTTATCACGCCAGATAAACAGCGCCTGCGCTTCGCCCGGCTGACGGTTTTCTTCGGCGCGATGACGGCGTTTCCACCACCGGCGCGTCACGGATTCGCCGGGCAGGTTTTCCAGTTCGAACTGCAAAATATCCTGAACCACCGGGCCTTCGACGCGTATTGCATAATCCTGTTTGGCCTCGGGACCGTAATCGGACATGTGCTCATCGGAATAGTTAATCCCGCCGACAAACGCAACGGTGTCATCCACCACCACAATTTTGCGGTGCATACGGCGGAAGACGTTAGTGCGCATACCCAGCAGAGGAGGGCGTGGATCGTAATACCGAAACACCACGCCCGCCGAAGTCAGTTCGTTGACAAACTCATCGCTCAGATCGGGTGAACCGTAGCCATCGAGCAGCACTTCTATTTTGACGCCGCGCTGTGCGGCACGTGAAACGGCCTCATGGAGCTGACGGCCAACGCCATCTTCAAACCAGATAAACGTTTCCAGAATGACCCTGTGTTGGGCCTTATCGAGGGCGGCATACACGGCTGGATAATATTCATCACCATTTTCCAGCAGCGTGATCCGGTTTCCTTCTCGCCATGAACATTTCATAAGTGGATCTCCGCACTTAAAGGGGCATGGTCGGATAAATGACGCCAGGTGCGCAGCGCCAGCGCGGTTGGGCTGCTGGCGTGCGCGTTTTTCACATAAATTCTATCAAGGCGAAGCACCGGGAAACTCACCGGGAACGTCCGCGCCGGGCGACCGTGCGCGCGAGTGAAGATTTCATCCAGCCCAGCGTGAGCTTTTAGGGGATGGTTGGCGCGCAGCCGCCAGTCATTAAAATCGCCTGCGACGACCACTGGCTCGCCTTCCGGCAGCGCATTCACCCATTTCGCCATCATGCTCAACTGTGCCTGACGGTGTGCTTCGCGCAGGCCTAGATGGACGCAGCCGACGTGAATAGGAAACGCCAGGTCTGGCGGCCTGATCCGACAATAAAGTAGTCCACGTTTTTCGCTCTCGCCAACCGAAACGTCGTGATTCTCATAATGTTCGATGGGAAAACGCGAAAGCACCGCATTGCCGTGGTGGCCTTCCGGATAGACCGCATTGCGCCCGTAGGCGTAATCGCTCCACATGGTGTCGGCCAAAAACTCATAGTGCGTGGTGTCCGGCCAGTTTTCGACATGCATGGGGTGAATCTCATGCGCGCCCATCACTTCCTGCAGACACACAATATCTGCGCCGACGGTACGCACTGCCTCGCGTAGCTCGGGTAAAATGAAGCGGCGGTTAAATGCTGTGAAGCCCTTGTGTGTGTTTATCGTCAATATTTTTAATGAAAAATGCCGGTTTTTTTGCGTCATATTTTCCTGCCAGCGTCACTATCCTGATGAAAATAAAGTGTAGTCGGCG
>Ga0308165_1001722_pt1 | contig 29230 bp, 30 predicted proteins | sample PhyWR2_FD_201032 | JGI IMG/M metagenome (GOLD analysis project Ga0308165, IMG submission 201032) | Phyllosphere microbial communities from UC Gill Tract Community Farm, Albany, California, United States - DLSLW.R2 | ecosystem: Host-associated > Plants > Phyllosphere > Unclassified | place: USA... | reverse complement strand
GCTCAGGCTGAGCGGCGCTAGGCGGTTGCTTGAAATTCCGCTCAGGCTGAGCCTGTCGAAGCCCCAGGCGCGCGCACGATGACCATCACGGACAACACCCAGCCCGACGACCTTGTCCGCGCCGTGGAAGCCACGCTGTTCGCCGCCGAGGAGCCGATGAGCGCCGAGCAGATCGCGGCTCACCTCGGCTTCGGCGACAAGGGCGCGGGGCAGGTGCGCCCTGTCATCGAGCAGCTTGTCCGCCATTACGAGGGACGCGGCATCCTGCTGGTCGAGCGCGGCAAGCGCTGGCACTTCGAGACCGCGCCCGATCTTGCCCACCTCCTGCGCCGCGAGAAGGAGGAATTGCGCCGCCTGTCCCGCGCGGCGACTGAAGTGCTGGCGATCGTCGCCTATCACGAGCCGGTCAGCCGCGCCGAGATCGAGGCGATTCGCGGGGTGCAGACCGCCAAGGGCACCCTCGACGTGCTCATGGAAGCGGGCTGGGTGCGCGTTGCCGGACGGCGCGAGGTGCCGGGCCGCCCGGTCATTTATGCGACGACGCCGGTGTTTCTCGAGCACTTCGGGCTGGGGACGCTGAAGGAACTGCCGGGCATCGACGAACTGCGCGCCGCCGGCCTGCTCGATCCGGTGGACGAGGACATGATCGAGGCAGTTCTGGGGCCCGTAAATGGCCGCAAGGCGGATGAACCCGAATCCGATCCTGACTGAGGCATGACAGCGGCAGGTCAGAACCATGACGGGCTGGCAACTTGCCGACAAAGCGCCTAGATGGGGCGCATGACGGTCGATACCGACCATGTGTTTTGGAGTTGAGGTTATGGGTAGCTTCTCGATCTGGCACTGGCTGATCGTTCTGGTGATCGTGCTCGTGCTGTTCGGACGCGGCCGCGTGTCGGAAATCATGGGTGACTTCGGCAAGGGCATCAAGAGCTTCAAGGACGGCATGAACGAGGAGGAGGCCAAGAAGGCCGCTTCGTCGACCCCCGCAGTGCCGCCCGTGCAGATCGCCAAGCCGCAGGATGAAGTCGTACCGCCGGCCCCCGCCGCAGTGCCGACCGAGACCAAGAACGAGCAGGTTTGAGCGAGCCGGACTGACAGGCGATGTTCGACGTCGGCGCATCCGAACTGCTGTTGATCGTGATCGTGGCGGTTGTCGTCATCGGTCCCAAGGACATGCCTATGGCATTGCGCACGGCTGGCCGCTGGATCGGCAAGATGCGCAAGGTCTCGAATCACTTCCGGTCCGGTCTCGACGCCATGGTCCGCGAGGCTGAGCTTGAGGACATGGAGCGCAAGTGGCGAGAGCAGAACGAGGCGATCATGAAGGCCAGCCCGCAGCTGCCCAGCATGAACCCGACTGCCGACGACATGCAGGCCCCGGCGGCGTCCAACCCCGCCCCGTACACGCAGGACGCTCCGGCATCGCAGGATCACGCCGCCTCGCAGGACCATAAGGCCGAGGGCGGGGCAAACGCGACAAGCGAAGAACCCCGGCAGGCCGAAATGCACCTGCCCCCGCCGCCGCCCTGAGGCACAAGCCATGCAGCCCTTCCGCGTTTCCGATATCGACGATACCCAGGCCCCCCTGCTCGAACACCTGGTCGAGCTGCGGGGCCGGCTGCTGCGCGCCTTCCTGGCCTTTGCAGTGGCGTTCGGCGTGTGCTTCTATTTTTCGAGCGACATCTTTTCGTTCCTGGTCCGTCCGCTGACCGAGGCGTTTCCGCCGGGGCAGGGCCGGCTGATCTACACCAAGCTGTATGAGGCGTTCTTCGTCGAAGTGAAGATCGCGATGTTCGCGGCCTTTTTCGTCAGCTTCCCGGTGATCGCCAACCAGATCTGGGCCTTCGTGGCGCCCGGCCTTTATGCGAAAGAGAAGAAGGCGTTCCTGCCTTTCCTGATCGCAACGCCGATCCTGTTCACGATGGGCGCGGCGTTGGCTTACTACGTGGTCATGCCGACCGCCTTCCACTTCTTCCTGGGCTTCCAGGGACAGAAGGGCGGCCTCAAGCTAGAGGCTCTGCCCGGCACCGGTGACTATCTGGCGCTGGTGATGCAGTTCATCCTGGCCTTCGGGATCAGCTTCCTGCTGCCGGTGCTGCTGATGCTGCTCAACCGGGCCGGCATCGTGACGCGCGCGCAGTGCGTGGCGGCGCGGCGTTATGCGATCGTCGGCGTGTTCATCGTCGCGGCCGTGGCGACGCCGCCGGACGTGATCTCGCAGCTGATGCTGGCGATCCCGTTGCTGCTGCTGTTCGAAGGCACGCTGATCCTCATGTGGTTCACCGAACGCCGCGAAGCCAAGGAGCGCGCGGCCGAGGAAAAGGCCATCGAGAAGAACGCCGAAGCGGCAGGCAAAGCGGTAGCGGAGTAAGCGCTCTGTTGCGCAGGGGCTTCGACAAGCCCAGCCTGAACGCAATTCGGTTTATCTAGAAAATGACGAGCAAAGCGGGGCGGTAGCTTGTGCTTGCTGTGTCGCTAGGCCGCAGCGCGATGTTGCCTTGGCGGCAAGGGCGAAATACCTTTCGTCATCCCCGCAAAGGCGGGAATCCATCTCTCGACCCAATGCTGAGCCCGGATGGATTCCCGCATTCGCAGGAATGACGGGTATTTTCTGCCGGATGAGGTTCGTTAACGGCCCTGTGCACCGCTGGCGGGTTCCGGCCTCGGGTCGCGCTCACGCCGCACTCCGGCCTTGCCGCCGTCCTGCGCTGCCGACCATGCCAGCTTGCCGCCGATCCAGGTTTCCAGCACCCGGGTCGTGCGCACCTGTTCGGGCGCGGCGGTCATCGGGTCGTTGTCGACGAACAGGAAGTCCGCGCGGTAACCCTTGGCGATGCGGCCTAGGCGGTCCTCGGCGAACAGGGAGTAGGCCGCGCCCGTGGTATAGGCGGCCAGCGCCGCTTCGCGCGAGAGTACTTCCTGCGGCTGCCAGCCCCCGGCCGGCTGACCGTCCGCGCCGGTGCGGGTGATTGCCACGGCCAAGCCCTCGAAGGGGTGGGCGGGCTCAACCGGCGTGTCGGACCCGAAGGCCAGCGTCGCGCCCGCCGCCGAGATCGATTTCCACGCATAGGCCCCGGCAAGCCGCGCCGGACCCAGCCGGGCCTCGGCCATGGTGCGGTCCGAAGCCTCGTGCTGCGGCTGCATCGAGGCGATAACCCCGTTGCGGCCGAAGCGCGGAATGTCCGCAGGATCGACGATCTGCGCATGTTCGATGCGCCAGCGCCGGTCGCCCTTGTAGGTGGCGGACAGTTCCTCGATCGAATCGAGCACGGTGGCGTTGGCCTCGTCGCCGATGGCGTGGACGGCGACCTGGAAGTTGTCGATGGCCGCACGGCTCATCAGGTTGCCCAGCTGCGTCTGGCTCATCCGGGCCAGGCCCTTCGCCTTGGCGTCATCAGCGTAAGGCGCCTTGAGCCAGGCGCCGCGCGATCCCAGCGCGCCGTCGAGGTAGAATTTGACCCCGTTCATCTTGAGCCGGTCATCGTAAAGCCACTGCGTCGGACGGGGGCCGCCGATCAGGCTCATGTTGTCGATCCCGGCCGCATAGGAGACGATGCGCACGCGCAGCGCGCCCTTGTCCGCGGCGCGGCGGAAGGCCTGCCAGTCCTCGATCGTGGTGCCCATGTCGGCGATGGTGGTCACGCCTGCGGCGAGCAGCGTGAGCTGCGCCTCGCCCAGCGCTGAATCGCGGTCGTCGGGGCGGGTGTGGGGCAGCTTGGCTTCGATCAGCGCGGTGGCAGCGTCGACGAGCACGCCCGCCGGAGCCTTGGAGCCCGCCATGCGCAGGATCTGACCGCCCGCCGGATCGGCACTGGCAGCGCTTACCCCGGCAGCGGACAGCGCGGCGGAGTTGGCCCAGCCGGCATGGCCGTCCACGCGGATGAGCCAGGCGGGCTTGCCGCCGGTCACCTGGTCCAATTCGGCCGCAGTGGGCATGTGGTCGGCGCCGCTGGCATCCTTGTTCCAGTCCGCCTGGTTCCAGCCGGTGCCCAGTACCCAGGGCGCCTCGGGATGCGCGGCGACCCATGCCGCGATGCGCGACAAGGCCTCGTCCAGCGATCGGGCTGCGGAAAGGTCCAGCGTCATCTTCGCAAAGCCGGTGGCCATGACGTGGCCGTGGGCATCGATCATGCCGGGCACGACCACGCGGCCCTTGCCGTCGACCTGATAGTCGACCTTCTTGGGCCGCTTGTCGCCGCGGTGGAAGACCTGCACGACATGCCCGTCTGGGCCGATCAGGAAGCCCTCGAAATGATCGACGCCGCCCTTGCCGTCAGGGGTGACGCCTTCGACGTTGTCGACAAGGATATCGGCATGGGCCGGAGACGCGAACAGGGGGGCCGTCAGGGCAGTCCCGGCGAGCAGCATGGTGGCTGCCGCAATGCTATGCTTCACTTCTTGCCCTTCTTGGGGAGGCGCTTGATGATCGCGCTGGTATCGAGACGGCCGCCGCCCATCGCCTGCAGGTCGGCGAAGAACTGGTCGACCAGCGCCGCCACCGGCAACGAAACGCCAAGCCCGCGCCCTTCCTCAAGGCTGAGGCCAAGATCCTTGCGCATCCAGTCGATCGCGAAGCCGAAATCGAATTCGTCGGCGTCCATGGTCTTGAGCCGGTTGTCCATCTGCCAGGACTGGGCGGCGCCGCCGGAAATGGCCTCGTAGACCTTTTCCATGTCGAGGTGCGATGCCTGGGCGAAGCGCACCGCCTCTGCCAGCGCGGCGACGTTGCCGGCGATGCAGATCTGGTTGGCCATCTTGGCGATCTGGCCCGAGCCGGGCTTGCCGACATGGACGATGCGGCTGGAGTAGGCTTCCATGATCGGGCGCGCGGCTTCGATCGCGTCGTCGCGCCCGCCGCACATCAGGGTAAGCGTGCCTTTTTCCGCGCCGATCTGCGATCCGGTCATCGGAGCGTCGACGCAGTGGACCTTGAGATCGCGCGCCTCGACCGAGATCTGCCGGGCGATCCGCGCCGAAACGGTGGTATGGTCGATGAAGACGCCGCCCTTCTTGAGCATGCGGAATACGCCATTGGGGCCCAGCACCACGTCGGCAAGGTCGTCATCGTTGCCCACGCAGGTGATGACTACATCGGCATCCTGCGCGGCATGCGCCGGGTTGGCGGCAATGCGGTGGGCGAGGCCCGGATTGTCGGCGTTCCACTTGCGCGCGCGTTCGGGCGAGCGGTTGTAGATCGTCAGTTCGTGCCCGGCTTCGGCGATGTGGCGCGCGATCGCGCCGCCCATCGTCCCCAGCCCGAGGAAGGAAACCTTGCGGCGCTCTATGGTGTTGTCGCTCATGCCGTGCGTTCTAGCGGGTTTTGGGCAAAAGCAAACCGCCCAGGCACTGTCGGCGAGCCGAGCGTGCTTTCAATTCGTCGTGGTTTCCGGTAGTCGCGCCGTCATGGACCAGACAGTGCTCACCATCGCTCCCGGAGCGGCCGAGGCCGCCCCGTTGACCGCAGCCGACGTTCGCGCGGCGGCGGAGCGAATTTCGGGCAAGGTCGTTCGCACGCCGACGCTGCACAGCGCGACGCTGAGCGCGATCACCGGCGCCGACATCTGGCTCAAGTTCGAGAATCTCCAGTTCACCGCCGCCTACAAGGAGCGCGGCGCGCTCAACGCGCTGCTGCTGCTGCCCGAAGAGGCCAAGTCGCGCGGCGTGATCGCCGCTTCGGCCGGCAACCACGCGCAGGGCCTCAGCTATCACGGCACCCGGCTTGGCGTGCCCGTTACCATCGTCATGCCCAAGACCACGCCGACGGTGAAGGTCATGCAGACCGAGAGCGTGGGCGGCAAGGTCGTGCTCCACGGCGAAAGCTTCGATGAGGCCTATGAACACGCCCGCAAGCTGGAAGGTGAGCTGGGACTGACGTTCATCCATCCCTTCGATGACCCGCATGTGGCAGCGGGGCAAGGCACCGTCGCCCTGGAAATGCTGGAAGACGTACCTGAACTGGACACGCTGGTGCTGCCGGTGGGCGGCGGCGGCCTGTCCTCGGGCATGGGCACCGTGGCGCGCGGTATCAAGCCGGACATCCGGCTGGTCGGCGTCGAGGCGCAGCTTTATCCCTCCATGTACAACCTGCTGAAAGGCACCACCCTGCCGATCGGCGGCGACACGCTGGCCGAGGGTATCGCGGTGATCGCGCCGGGGCTGATGACCTCCAAGGTGCTGCGCGGCCTGCTTGACGATTTCCTGCTGGTCAGCGAGTCCCAGATCGAGAGCGCGCTGGCCCTGCTGCTCCAGATCGAGAAGACGCTGGTCGAGGGCGCGGGCGCGGCGGGCTTCGCAGCGGTGATGAACAACCGCGAGCTGTTCGTCGGGCGCAAGGTCGGCATCGTCCTGTCGGGGGGCAATATCGATACCCGCCTGCTCGCCAACGTGCTGCTGCGTGACCTTGCCCGCTCAGGTCGTCTCGCGCGGCTCAAGATCGGCCTTCAGGACCGCGCCGGCGCGCTGTTCAAGGTCGCCAAGGTGTTCCACGAGCACAATGTGAACATCATCGAGGTGTTCCATCAGCGCATCTTCACGCACTTGCCCGCCAAGGGCCTGGTCACCGAGATCGAGTGTGAGGCGCGTGACAAGGCGCAGCTTGATGCTCTGGTCTCCGCCCTGCGGCGTGAGGGCTACGAAGTGAAGCAGGTGGAGACCGAATAGGTTTGCACGGGGCGGGCGGTGCGTTATCTTCTGCCCACCCCGACGCCCCGAATTGGCACGGATAGGCGCCATTGCCGCCGTACTGGTGCGATTTGAATGCAGGCCGATCGGTTTTTGTAGTTAAAAGACTCGCAACGCGCTGCAGCGGCATGCATATTTCGGGGACAGAGGCGGACCACGCGCCGGCACAACGCAAGAGGAAGACCAAGTTCGGTGACGGCTCCGGTTCGATTTCCACGCTTTTTCGTGACCAGCCCGGCGCCGTGTCCGTATCTTCCGGGCCGTAGCGAGCGCAAGGTTTTCACCGAGCTGAAAGGGCCGCACGCCGATTCGCTTAACGATGCGCTGGGCCGAATCGGATTTCGCCGCAGCCAGACCGTCGCCTACCGCCCCTCCTGCATCGACTGTAACGCCTGCGTATCGGTGCGGGTCGTCACCGGGGAATTCGTCGCCTCGTCCTCGCAAAAGCGCACAATCAAGGCCCACGGGGATCTGATCGCCACCGTATGCCGTCCGTGGTCCACCAGCGAACAGTTCGACCTGCTCCAGCGCTATCTCTCGGTACGCCACCCCGAAGGCGGGATGACGACGATGGACGAAGTCGACTTCGCCGACATGGTGGAGCACACCCCCGTCACCAGCTACGTGATCGAATACCGTGAACCTTCAGCCGATGGCGTCGTGCCGGGCCGCCTCGTCGGTGCCTGCCTGACCGACCGCCAGTGCGACGGGCTCTCGATGATCTACTCCTTCTACGACCCGCACTACGAAGGACGGCAAGGACTGGGGAACTTCATCATCCTGGATCACATCCGCCGCGCCGAAGAGATGGGGCTGTTCTACGTCTACCTGGGCTACTGGGTCGAAGGCTCGCCGCGTATGCAGTACAAGGTGCGCTATCGGCCGATGGAAAAGCTTGGCCGTTCGGGGTGGGAACGGATCGACCCTGCCCACCAGGACCGCCTGATCGCGGCAGCCGTCGCCAATCCCCGCAGCCGCGATGACGCGGCCGGCCCGAAGGACGGCATGCCCGCCATCACCAAAGGCTGATGGGCCGCGTACCTGGCGGGCGCTGGATCGTTCGTTACGCTGGCAATGACTTGCTAAACCGCGCCCTGCTCCGCTAACAGCACGGCACTCGCAAGGACCCGGTGAAAATCCGGGTGGCTATTCCGGCCGCCGATCCGCCGGACAACGTCACATATCACCCAATTTCAAGCGCGCCCAGATGTGCGCCGTGTGGCTTCTTGTGGAATTTTCCCATGTCCAATTCGATTGCCCGCTATCGGCGGCAGTGGTTTACAGATGGCGTCGGTGTACGCCGTGACGTTCTTGCCGGCGTGGTCGTCGCGCTGGCGCTGATCCCGGAGGCGATCGGGTTCTCGATCATCGCCGGAGTCGATCCGCGCGTGGGGCTCTATGCCTCGGTGGCGATCGCCATGGTCATCGCCTGCATCGGCGGGCGGACCGGCATGATCTCCGCCGCAACCGCCTCCGTGGCGGTTCTGGTGACGCCGCTGGTGCGTGACCACGGCGTGGAATACCTCTTTGCCGCCACGATCCTGATGGGCCTGTTCCAGGTCATCGCCGGCGTGCTGCGGCTCGACCTGCTGATGCAGTTCGTCTCGCGCTCTGTCATCACCGGGTTCGTCAATGCGCTGGCCATCCTGATATTCATGGCGCAGCTGCCCCAGCTTACCGATGTGGGCTGGCAGACGTATGCGATGGTCGCGGGCGGGCTTGCGGTCATCTACCTGTTTCCGCGCGTGACCAAAGCGGTGCCCTCGCCGCTGGTCTCGATCCTGCTGCTGACGGCGATCAGCATCGGCATGGGCCTTCCCGTCCACACCGTGGGCGACATGGGCAAGTTGCCTGAAGGCCTGCCCAGCCTCGCGCTGCCGCAAGTACCGCTGACGTTCGAGACCCTGCGCATTATCGCGCCGTTTTCTCTGACGATGGCGGCGGTAGGCCTGCTGGAATCCATGCTGACGGCGCAGATCGTCGACGACATGACCGACACCGACAGCGACAAGAAGCGCGAATGCATGGGCCAGGGCGGCGCCAACGTCGTGGCGGCATTGCTGGGCGGCATGGGCGGCTGCGCGATGATCGGGCAGTCGGTCATCAACGTGACGTCGGGCGGCCGCGGCAGGCTTTCCACCTTCGTCGCGGGCGCTTTCCTGTTGTTCCTGCTCGCGGTGCTGGGCCCTTACGTGGGCCGGGTGCCGATGCCGGCTCTGGTGGCGGTGATGATCATGGTGTCGATCGGAACTTTCAGCTGGAGTTCGATCACCAACTTGCGCCGTCATCCGCCGACGTCTTCGGTGGTGATGCTGGTGACGGTCGTGGTCGTCGTCGCCACGCAGGACCTTTCGCTGGGCGTGCTTTCGGGCGTGCTGCTTTCGGGGATATTTTTCGCGGGCAAGGTCCAGCGTATGTTCGCGGTGGAGCGCGAGGTGTCGCCCCGGGGCGCGACCTACCGCGTTTCAGGACAGATATTCTTCGCCTCGGTCGAGCGTTTCACCCGCGCCTTCCAGTCCGAAGACAGCGCCGGGCACATCCTGATCGACGTGTCGAAGGCCCACTTCTGGGACATCTCCGCTGTCGGCGCGCTGGACAAGATTGTCGCGCGCCTGCGCCGCGAAGGTCGCAGCGTCGAGGTGATCGGCTACAACGAAGCCAGCGCCGATATCGTCGACCGCTTCGCTTTGCACGACAAGACCGGCGTTGAAATCGGCGCCGCCCCGCACTGAGGTTTCTCGATTGCGGGGCGGCAGCAACCTTAGCGCTTCTTGCCTTTCGCTGCGTTGAGCGCGGCGGCTTCCACCAGCAGCGCCTTCAGCGCCGGTTCGTCGATCACGTCGCCTTCGTGCAGGTCGATGGCCCGGCGCACGTTGCCTTCAAGGCTGGCGTTGAACAGATGCTTGGGATCTTCAAGCGCGGCGCCTTTGGCAAACGTCAGCTTGACGGCGGCCTTGTAGGTTTCCCCGGTGCAGACGATGCCGCCGCCGTGATACCAGGTGGGCACGCCGCGCCATTTCCATTCCTCGACCACGCCCGGAAGCGCCTCGAGAACAAGCGCGCGTACTTTCGCCAGGGTATCGCCGCGCCAGTCGCCCAGTTCGGCGATGCGTTCGTCGATGTGCCGGGCGGGTGATTTCTGGTCGTCGGCTGGCTCGGTCATGGCGTTCCGTAGAGCTTGGCCTCTTCCGCGCGGCGCGACTTGAGGCCGTTCATGGGCTTTCCGTCATTGTAGATCCACTTGCCGAACTGTTCCTGCGCCTGGGCGAACTTGCCCTGCTTGTGCAGGCTGCCTAGCGTCGACTTGCGGATGGAGCCGGTATTGTAGTGGAACGAAACCAGCGCGTCGAACTGGTTCTGCGTGGTTGCCGCGGCGCCGAGGAAGGTGGCTACCTCGTTCACGTAGGCCACCATGTCGACGTCGAAGCGCGCATCGCACTGGGCCTGGTTCCAGATTACGCCCTTCTTCACGTCGGCGCCGGTGGAACCCCAGCCGATCGTCCAGGGCTTGCCGTCAGCGCTGCCGGGATCGGGATAGGCGGCGAAGGTGCCGTCGGCGCGGCGCGTGGCGCAGCCTTCCCATTTCTTGATAAGTTTGGCGCCCGGCGATCCCAGCGCGGCGCTGGTGGGCGCTGCGGGGGCAGGCGCGGGCACGGGGGCGGGGGCCTCGCTGGCGGGCAGGGCGCCTGCTGCAAGATCGATGGCCTTGTCCAGTGCGTTGACTTCGGCCTGGGTGAAGCTGCGGCCCAGCATCCTTCGAACCGCGTCGAAAACCGGCTTCCTGTTCATGAACACTTCCTTCCACGACGTGACTGCACGAAGTATCCGTTGCAGCCGTGACTGCCCAAGGTGCGCCCGAATGGTGTTGGAAGAGGTCCTGACTACCGCCGTTTGCGCTGCCCCATGCCTTTCGGGCAGCCGTTTGGTTAAGCCTGAGTGCCATCTGTAGGAAAGCGGATTCTTTTGCGTCGCCGCGCTGGTGCCGGAAATATCAGCAGTAGTCATGCGCCGCGAACGGGGCGCAACGAAAAGGGCGCCCGGATTTCTCCGGGCGCCCCACTCGGCGAACTGGTCGCGTAAGCCTGATTAGAGGCTGTAGTACATGTCGAATTCAACGGCCGACGGCGTGGTTTCCCAGCGCAGAACTTCGGGCCACTTGAGTTCGAGGTAGGCTTCGATCTGGTCTTCGGTGAACACGCCGCCTTCGAGAAGGAAGGCATGGTCGGCCTGGAGGCTGTCCAGAGCTTCGCGCAGCGAACCGCAGACGGTCGGCACTTCGGCGAGTTCGGCCGGCGGCAGATCGTACAGGTTCTTGTCCATCGCTTCGCCCGGATGGATCTTGTTCTTGATGCCGTCGAGACCGGCCATCAGGAGCGAGGCGTAGCACAGGTACGGGTTGGCCATCGCGTCGGGGAAACGGAATTCCACGCGCTTTGCCTTGGTGCCGGCACCGTAGGGGATGCGGCACGAAGCCGAACGGTTGCGGGCCGAGTAGGCCAGCAGAACCGGCGCTTCGTAACCCGGAACCAGGCGCTTGTAGCTGTTGGTGGTCGGGTTGGTGAAGGCGTTGAGGGCCTTGGCGTGCTTGATGACGCCGCCGATGAAGTACAGGCAGTTGTCCGACAGGCCGGCGTAGCCGTTACCGGCGAAGGAGTTTTCGCCTTCGTTCCAGATCGAGATATGCGTGTGCATGCCCGATCCGTTGTCCTTCATGATCGGCTTGGGCATGAACGTTGCCGTCTTGCCGTAAGCCTGCGCGACCATCCACACGACGTACTTGTAGATCTGCATGCGGTCGGCGGTGGTCACCAGCGTACCGAAGGTCATGCCGAGTTCGTGCTGGGCAGCCGCCACTTCGTGGTGGTGCTTGTCGCAGGGCAGGCCCATTTCGAGCATGGTCGAAACCATCTCGGCGCGGATGTCGGTGCACGAATCGACCGGAGCGACCGGGAAGTAGCCACCCTTGGCGCGCGGGCGGTGGCCCAGGTTGCCGGCATCGTACGACTTGTCGGTGTTGCCTGGCAGTTCGATGTCGTCGATCTTGAAGCCGTTGCCGTCATAGCCGTCGTAGAACTTCACGTCGTCGAACATGAAGAACTCGGCCTCGGGGCCGACGTAGACGGTGTCGCCGAAACCGGCCGACTTGACGAACGCTTCGGCGCGCTTGGCGCACGAACGCGGGTCGCGGGCGTACAGTTCACCGGTCGAAGGCTCGACGATGTCGCAGAACACGATCAGCATCGGGGTGGCCGAGAACGGATCGACGTAGACGGCGGTAAGGTCGGGCTTGAGGATCATGTCCGACTCGTTGATGGCCTTCCAGCCCTCGATCGACGAACCGTCGAACATGAGGCCGTCTTCCAGCTCATCTTCGCCGAGAACCGTCGAAACCATGGTCAGGTGGTGCCACTTGCCCTTGGGGTCGGTGAAGCGAAGATCGACCCACTCGATCTCCTCGTCCTTGATTTGCTTCAGGACTTCCTTTGCAGTTGCCATGGTATTGGTTCTCCAGGTTACTCTTTCGCCCGGCGAAAGAGGATAGGGGTGGGTGGGCAATTCGGGAATTCAGCCGGCCCCCACCGGCATAGTCCCGGGTCCGGTCACGGCCGGACGCAAATTCAAAAAAGGTAGCGCTATTAGAGCGCGTCGTCGTCCCGCTCTCCGGTGCGGATTCGCACAGCGGTTTCCACGTGGACGACGAAGATCTTGCCGTCGCCGATGCGGCCGGTCTGCGCGGCGTCGGCGATGGCTTCCACCACGCGGTCCGCCAAGGCATCGGGAACGACGACTTCGAGCTTCACCTTGGGCAGGAAATCGACGACGTATTCCGCGCCGCGATAGAGTTCGGTGTGGCCCTTCTGGCGACCGAAGCCCTTGGCTTCAGTGACGGTGATGCCGGATACGCCCACTTCGTGCAGCGCTTCCTTAACTTCATCGAGCTTGAACGGCTTGATGATGGCTTCGATCTTTTTCACGCCTGCCTGGACCCCTGCACTTGCACCCGGACTGTTTCTAAGAGGAAACCGGTCCGGGAACCAGATGCCTCGCGCGCGATTCCCATCAAGAATCGTGCCAATGCTTCGGGTGAGTGGTAGGCCAAGTGTGCAACCGCGAAAAGACCGGATTTGCACCATTTACCCCGTTGGTTGACGGACTGTCGCAATGTCTGGTGCCAGCAATGGGCAAGTTCTGTTCAAGATTCGGGCAGTGCGTGCCTGAAAATTGTGCAGTGCAGGATTCTGGCCGGTGAGTGGCCCATTTTCTTAAGCGGTTGCGCAGGACTTCCTCCTGCACCGCCTCCCCGAGCAAGCCCGGGGAGAAATGCGATCAAAGGCGCAGGCCTGCGGTTTCGTTCAGGCCGGCCATGATGTTGAGGTTCTGCACCGCTGCGCCGCTGGCGCCCTTGCCCAGGTTGTCGAGCATGGCGACGAGGCGGGCCTGGGTGCCGTCCGCCGAGCCGAGGACACGCAGTGTCAGGCTGTCGACCGGGTCCATTGCCGCGCGCAGCAGCAGCTCGTCGGGCTGGTCGTCTGCGACGTTCACCACCGGGCTGTCTGCATAGAAGTCCGTCAGCGCGGCGCGCAGGGCTTCGGGCGTGCCCGCGCCGGGCATCATTTCAAGATGCAGCGGCACTTCGACCAGCATCCCGCGATGCGCGGGAACTACGGCAGGCGCGAAGATCGGCGCGTGGGTGAGCCCAGCATGGACGAGCATTTCGGGCACATGCTTGTGGCCGAGCGCCAGGCCATAGGCGCGGAAGGCGATGTCGGTATCGGCCTCGAAACGGGCGATCAGAGCCTTGCCGCCGCCCGAGTAACCCGAGACGGCGTGGCAGACGTAAGGCCACTGCGCGGGCAGCAGTCCGGCGCGGATCAGCGGCGCGACCAGGGCGATGAAGCCGCTGGGATAACAGCCGGGATTGCTTACCCGCATGGCCGAGGCGACCGCATCGCGGCCGACGATCTCGGGGAAACCGTAAGTCCAGTCCGGGGCGGTGCGGAAGGCCGAAGAGGCGTCGATCACCCGCGTGCGGTCGTTGGCGATCATGCTGACGGCCGCCTTGGCGGCGTCGTCGGGCAGGCACAGGATCACGAAGTCGGCGGCGTTCAGCGCTTCGGCGCGGGCGGCATCGTCCTTGCGCCGGTCGTCCGGGAGCACGAGAAGTTCGAATTCGCTGCGGCCGGCAAGCCGGTCGGCGATTTCGAGGCCGGTGGTGCCGGCGGCGCCGTCGATGAAGACACTTGCGGTCATCAGATTTCGCTTTCAAGCTGGTTCAGCGCGACGTAGCCGACCGGGCCGTCCTCGCCGAGCTGGCCCCAGGCCCAGTTGCCGGCAATGTCGAGCACGTTGAACGTGGCGGCGGCAGGCAGGTCCATCACGGCATCGCCATCATTGCGTCCGGTTGCGCGCAACACGGCGCCGGCGGCAACGGCGCGCGGCATTGGCGCGGCGTAATGCGGCACGAAGTACAGCCCGGCCAGCTTGATGTGGGCAAGGTCGCCGCGCACGGGAAGGCAGCCGGGATCCGCGCGCACGCTCGGTCCGGTCATGGCAAGAATGCCTTCGGTCCGGGGAGGGCGGGTATACGAATCCACAGGTGCCAACGTCGGTACGTCTCCAAAAGCAAAGATGGGCGCGCTTAGCCGGGTCACGGCTGGATCGCAAGTTCAGGCATAACGCGCGCGCAGCATGTGCCACGCCGCACGCAGGCCCAGCGCATCGCCGCCCTTTGGCCGCCCCGGCTTGGCGGCAGGGCGCCAGGCAAACGTATCGAAGTGCGCCCAGTCGATCCCCTTGGGCACGAAGCGGTCCAGGAACAGCGCTGCCGTGCTGGCGCCGGCAAAGCCGCTGGAGCCGGCATTGTTGATGTCGGCGATGTCGGACTTGAGGTATTCGCGGTAGCCTTCGTGCAGCGGCAGGCGCCAGCACGGGTCGTCCTGGGCCTTGCCTGCGGCCAGTAGCGCGTCGGCCGTGGCATCCAGCCGGGTGAACAGGGCCGGAAGGTCCGGGCCGACGGCAACGCGCGCGGCGCCGGTCAGGGTGGCGAAGTCGATGATGAGGTCGGGCTGTCCCTCGCCTGCGCGGGTCAGCGCATCGCCAAGGATCAGGCGGCCTTCGGCGTCGGTATTGCCGATCTCGACCGAGATGCCGGCGCGGCTTTTCAGCACGTCGCCGGGGCGGAAGGCATTGCCGGCGATGGCGTTCTCCACCGCCGGGACCAGCAGGTGCAACCGCACCGGCAGGTTCGCACTCATGATGAGCCGGGCGAGGGCGAGCGCGTGCGCGGCGCCGCCCATGTCCTTCTTCATCAGCAGCATGCCCGCGCCGGGCTTGATATCCAGCCCGCCCGAATCGAAGCACACGCCCTTGCCGACGATGGCGACGCGCGGGTGCGCCGGATCGCCCCATTCCAGTTCGATCATGCGCGGGGCGTGGGAGCGGCTGGCCGCCCGGCCCACCGCGTGGACCATGGGGAAATCCCGCTCCAGCAGATCGCCTCGGGTGATGCGGATTTCGGCGCGGTAGGACTTGTGGAGGTTCTCCGCTTCGGTTTCGAGCTGGGCCGGGCCCATGTCCTCTGCCGGCGTGTTGACAAGATCGCGCACCAGCATGACCGCCTCGGCCTCTGCCGTTACCGCGTCGATGGTTTTCGGCTCGCCGCTGAGGAGCACGCGCGGGCCTTCGTCGCCCGGTTCGGAGAGATAGCGCTCGAAGCTGTACTGGCCGGCGATCCAGCCCAGCATTGCCGCGCCCGGCTCACCGCCCACGCGGCGATAGGTGCCTGCGGGCAGTTTCTCGGCCAGCCTGGCCATGCACCAGGTGGTCAGCGCGGCGGTATCGGCCACGCCTGCAACCACCGCCCATACGTCGCTATCGCCGTCGCCATCGGGGATGATCGCAAGGTCGTTCGCGGCGCCTGCGAAGCGATTGGCCGCGATTGCGGCGCGCTGGGGAACGCTGAGGGATTTGAGGAATTTCTCCAGTCCGTCCTTGTCGACGAGATGGATGGAAACGGCCTTCTGGCCGCGATCGGGCTGGATCAATGCGTTCTTGTCGCTCATGCGCTGATTCTCTAGCCTTCCCCCCGGCCTGAGTGCGAGAGGAATTTTGATGCGGTACGGCGGTTTGGTTACGGTTCTGGCATTGACGATGACAGGCGCGATGGCTGCGTGCAACGGTTCCGGCAGCCCCGACCCGCAGCGCAGCGTTGCGGCAACCGGCGCGCCCGAGGCAACCGATCCTGCATCCGAAGCGCCCCCGCCTGCCCCCCCTCCGGCCAAGGGACGCACCGAAAAGGAAGAGAACGAAGTCTTCGCTTTCGGCTATTCCTACCCCGATGCCGCCGCTGCCATTCCGGGCCTTCGCGATCTGCTCGACCAGCGGCTGGATGCAGATAAGGGCGATCTCGTATCGTCGGCGCGCAGCGGCAAGGCGGAGGCGGCCAAGGACGGCTTTCCCTATCACGCCTATGAACGGCAGACCGACTGGAAGGTCGTCACCAACATGCCCGGCTGGCTTTCGCTGTCGGCCCAGCACTACGAGTTTTCGGGCGGCGCGCACGGGATGACCGTTTTCGACTCGCTGGTATGGGACCGGGGCGCCGACACCGCACGCAAGCCGGCAGACCTGTTCACCGGGCAGGACGCCCTGCGCAGCGCGATCCAGGCGCCGTTCTGTGACGCGCTGGACAAGCAGCGCGCGAAGAAGCGCGGCGAGCCGGTAGCGCGCGATAGCGGTCAAATGTTCAGCGAATGCATCGACCCCGCCGCGCAGACGCTGATCCTGGGATCGACCAATCGCCGCACTTTCGACCGCATCGGTGTGCTTGTCGCGCCTTACGAAGCGGGGCCTTACGCGGAAGGCAGCTACGAAGTGACGCTACCGGTAACCGGCAAGGTGATGGCTGCGCTGAAGCCGCAATATCGCAGCGCCTTTTCCGCGCAGCCGTGACCTTCGCAACCGTGATCTCGCAATTCGTGGAAAAAGGGACTATCTGGGCCTCATGACCGAATACCAGATCGTAGAGCCCGGCCAGGAGGAAGCCCTCCTGCGTGACGGCACCATCAAGCTGCATGGCCCCGCAGGTTTCGAGGGCATGCGCCGCGCCGGCGCGCTTGCCGCACGCATTCTCGACGAGATCGCGCCGCTGGTGCAGCCCGGTGTCACCACTGCGTTTATCGACGACAAGGTGCGTGAACTGACGCTGGCCGGGGGCGCCGTGCCCGCAACGCTGGGCTATCGGGGCTATGCGCATTCGTGCTGCATCTCGATCAACCACGTCGTTTGCCACGGCATCCCGTCCGAGAAGACCTTCAAGGACGGGGACATCGTCAACATCGACGTCACCCCGCTGCTGGATGGCTGGCACGGCGATACCAGCCGCATGTACCTCGTCGGCGATGTCCCGCTGAAGGCGCGCCGCCTTGTCGACGTGACGTACGAGTGCCTGATGATCGGCATCGCGCAGGCCAAGCCCGGCAACCGGGTGGGTGATATCGGCGCGGCCATCCAGGAATATGCCGAGTCGCACCGCTACGGCGTGGTGCGCGAATTTTGCGGGCATGGCCTGGGCCGCCTTTTCCACGATGCTCCCGAAGTGGTGCACGCCGGCCGGCCCGGCACGGGCCCGCTGCTCAAGCCCGGCATGTTCATGACGATCGAGCCGATGATCAACCTGGGCAAGCCACCGGTGAAGCTGCTCTCCGATGGCTGGACGGCAGTTACCCGCGACAAGTCGCTGTCGGCGCAGTTCGAGCATTCGATCGGCATCACCGCGGATGGCTGCGAGATCTTCACCACCAGCCCCACCGGCCGCCACAAACCGCCTTACGTCTGACGGCGCACCGGTAGCGGCCTCAGAACGAGATCACCGCTTCCCCGATTGCATTCCACACTTCGTCCAACTGGTCGTCGGTGATGCAATAGGGCGGCATCACGTAGACGGTGTTGCCCAGCGGGCGCAGCAGGATGTCGCGGCTGCGGAAGAAGGCCATCAGTTCGGGGGCGAGGCCGTCCATGTAGCCGCCTTCGCCGCGTGTCCGCAGATCCAGCGCGGCGATCGTGCCCAGCGCGCGCGGATTGTCGAAGTGGCAGAAGCGGCCGAGCTTCTCCAGCCATGCGGACTGCCGCCGGGCGAGGTCGGCGACGCATTCCATCACCGGCTCCTCACGCCAGATGGCGAGGTTGGCCGCCGCCGCCGCACAGGCGATCGGGTTGGCGGTGTAGCTGGAGGAATGGAAGAACATCCGCGCCCGGTCGGTGGACCAGTGCGCGGCGAAGATCGCCTCGCTCGCCATCGTCACCGCCAGCGGCAGCGAACCGCCGGTGAGGCCCTTGGACAGGCACAGGATATCGGGGACGACGCCCGCCTGCTGGCACGCCAGCAGCGTGCCCGTGCGGCCCCAGCCGGTCATTACCTCGTCGGCGATGAACAGGACGCCGTATCTGGCGCAGATATCGGCCATGGCCTTGAGGGTGGCGGCGCCGTAGACCAGCATTCCGCCCGCACCCAGCACCAGCGGCTCGACGATCAGGGCGGCGGTGTCCGCCTGTCGGCACAGGACCTCAAGCGCGTCCAGCGTCTCCTGCTCGGCCCCGGCGGCGGGGAAGGGAATGCGGCCCACGTCGAACAGCAGCGGCTCATAGGGCTGGTTGAACACCCCGCGCGCGCCCACCGACATCGCGCCGATAGTGTCGCCGTGGTAGGAATGTTCCATCACCACGATCCTGTGGCGCGGGGTGCCGCCCTTTGCAGGGGTATTGGCATTCCAGTACCCCAGCGCCATCTTCAGCGCGACTTCGACGCTGGTGGAGCCGGAATCGGAGAAGAACACCCGCGTCAGTTCGGGCGGCATGATCGCGGTCAGCCCGGCGGCAACCGCCTCGGCAGGTTCGTGGGTCCAGCCGGCGAAGATGAGCTGGTCCAGCTTCTGCGCCTGCTCGGCCACGGCGGCCATGATGCGCGGGTGGCAATGGCCATGCGTGGTCACCCACCAGGACGAGACCGCATCGATCACCGTGCGTCCATCTGCGGTGTGCAGCAGTGCGCCTTCGGCATGGGTGACGAGCGGGATCGGCTCGCCCAGCCCGTGCTGGGTGAAGGGATGCCAGATAGGCGAGGCAGCAGGCGGCAGGGTCATGCGAAATCCTCCAGCCGGAAGTTGGCGGCAAAGGCAGCGCGCAAGGCGGCGGGTTCCAGCGGATCCAGCCGGGGCAGGCGGCCCAGTCGCTTCACGTCGCCCATTGCGCAGATCGTGGCCTCGCTGTCCTCCACCGGGTCGCCGACGAAGGCCACGCCCAGGATCGGCACTCCGCGCGCGCGCAGCGCCTCGACCGAGAGCAGGGTGTGGTTGATCGTGCCGAGCACCGTGCGGGCCACCAGTACGACCGGCGCGCCCCAGCGGGCGAACTGGTCGGCGTAAGTTTCGCGGCGGCTTATCGGCACCAGGACGCCGCCCGCGCCCTCCACCACCAGCGGGCCGTCGACTGCGGGCAGGGCAAGCCTTGCGGCCTCGATCGTCACGCCGTCGATCTCGGCGGCGAGGTGGGGAGAACAAGGCGTGGCGAGGCGGTAAGCCTCGTCCAGAACATGGCCGCGCGGCAGGCCGGAAAGGCGCGCCACGCGCATGGCGTCGGTGCCGTCATCCTCGACCCCGGCCTGCACCGGCTTCCAGTAATGCGCGCCCAGCGCGCCTGCGAGCGCGGCGGCGAATACGGTCTTGCCGATCTCGGTATCGGTGCCGGTGACGATGATGGGGCGGGTAGTCATGGCTGGATCACCTAGCGCGGTGGAGGTGGCAGGTCACGGCCTCGTAAGTCACTTCGCATCCAGTTTGGGGGGATTTGGCAGTTTGGGGGGATCTGGCAGTTTGGGCGAAGCGCGCCATGACGCGGCGCAGCTGGGCGGGCGAAAGCGGGCGGTGGCCGGGATGCGAAGTGCCTGCGCCGATGGCCTTGAGCGCGCGCAGGAAGGCACGGGGGTCGGCGTGGCGCTCGATATGGTCCTCGACGATGAGCGCTTCGGGCGCCAGCGCGGCGAAGCCTTCGACGGGGGCAAAGGCGGGGGTGCCGGCGGCGATCCCTTCCGCCTCGTGGGCAGCGCGCCACTGCGCGAAGCTGCCGGGGCCAAGCGTGGTGACCATCAGGTGCCCGCCCGGCGCCAGCCACCCGGCCATGCGGGCCAGCGCGGCGGGCGCATCGTCGAACCACTGCGCGGCAAGGCTGGAACAGATGAGGTCGAACGGCCCTCCTTCCGGGGCGCCGCGCTCACCGTCGAGCAGGGCAAAGCGCAAGGAGCGGCCCTGCTGCATCGGTGCCATGCGGGCCTGGCAGCGCTCTACCATTTCGGGCGCAATGTCGGTCACCAGCCAGTCGCCGCAGATGCCCACGTCCACCAGAGCGCCGGTGAGGAAGCCGGTGCCGCAGCCGATTTCCAGCACGCGCGGCGCGGCAGGCAGGTCCAGCGCGGCAATGCGGGCGGCAAGGCGATCCGCCACTTCGCGCTGGACGCGGGCCTGTCCGTCATAGTCCGGTGCGGCGGCGAAGGCGCTGCGGATGCGCGCGCGCTGGTCTGGGCCGGACGGCATCATGCCACGGTCTCGACCATGCCGCGCACGGCCTCTGCGCATAGCTGCGGGGCTTCGAGGGGGAGCAGGTGGCCGCCGGTGTCATGGTTCATCCGGCTGACCCGTGCGCCCGCGAGTGTGGCCTCGCGCATGGCCGCAGGCAGCAGCGGGTCGCGCCCGCCGTGCAGCGCCAGTATCGGCACGCGCGGGATCGGCGGCGCGGCGTCGCGCAGGCGCAGAAGGTCGGCGTGGAGGGGGGCCGGGGCTATTTCGATCTCGCCGAAAGTGGCCTCGCTGCCGCAGCTGCGGTGAAATTCGGTGAGCACGGTGCGCGGCTCGATCTCGAAGCGGCGCAGCATCCGGTCCAGCACGCGGACGGGCACGCCGGGGCGGCCAGGCAGGGCGGTGAAGCGCTCGAAGCCATTGACCGCGATGATCCCGGCCAGCCCCGGCGGCGGCGCGGCAAGGACGCGCATGGTGCCGAAGCTGTGGGTCACGGCCACGCAAGGGCCGTCGATGCGGGCATCATGGGGCGCACCGAAATAACCGCGGTCGTCGATGGCGTGGGGCCATTGCGGCAGCAGCGCGGCAAGCGGCGCCCAGAACGTGCGGTCGAAACCCCAGCCGTGCACGAACAGCAGCTTCACCGATGGGCCTCGATCGCCGTCAGCAGCGCGTCGATATCGGCCGGCGAATGGCCTGCGCGCAGGGCAAGGCGCAGGCGGCTGGTGCCGGGTGGCACCGTCGGCGGGCGGATCGCGGAAGCGAGGAAACCGGCCTCTTCCAGCCGTGCGGACAGGGCCATGGCCTCGTCCTCGGCGCCGATCATGGCCGGTATGATCTGGGTCGAGGATGCACCGTGGTCGAGGCCGAGGCGGGCAAGCCCCAAGCGCAGGCGGTCGCCCAGCGCGGCAAGATGGGCGCGCTCGGCGTCCATGGCGGGCACGAGGTCGAGAGCGGCGTCGATCGCGCCCAGCACGGCGGGCGGCGGCGCGGTGGTGAAGACGAACCCGCTGGCAGCGTTGACGAGGTAGTCGATCAGCACCTGCGAGCCTGCGACATAGGCCCCGAAGCCGCCCAGTGCCTTGCTGAACGTGCCCATGATAAGGTCGACCTGTCCCGGCACCAGCGCGGAGAGGCCGCGCCCTTCGGGCCCCAGGACGCCGGTGGCATGGGCCTCGTCGACGAACAGCGCGGCATCATGGCGCTCGGCGATCTGGGCGAGGCGGGTGATGTCGACCCGGTCGCCGTCCATCGAGAACACGCTTTCGGTGAGGATCAGGCGGGCGGATGCGCCTACGCCCTTCTCGGCCAGCAGTGTTTCGAGGTGATCGAGGTCGTTGTGGCGGAAGCGGTGCTGGCGGGTGCCCGCCATCGCCAGGCCCGCATGCATTGAGGCATGGATCAGCCGGTCGGTGAATACCGCCGGGCCCTGCGGCGCATTGGGCATCGCCGTCAGCAGCGCGGGGATCACTGCCGCGTTGGCCTGCCAGCCGCTGGCGAAGATCAGCGCGGCCTCGCAATGCTTGAAGGTGGCGATGCGGGCTTCCAGCGCCAGGTGCGCCGCGCTGGTGCCGGTGACCAGCCGCGATGCGCCCGATCCCGCGCCGTGCTCGGCTGCCCACTGGCCCGCGCGCTCCACCAGCAGCGGATGCCGGGCAAGGCCGAGGTAATCGTTGCTGGAAAAATCGAGCATCGTGCGCCCGCCGCGTTCCACCCGTCCTTCGGGGAGCAGCGCGGCGGCGCGCAATGTCCGGCGTTGCCCGGCGCGCTCAATCCGCGCCAGCGCCGTCTCGAGGTGTGAATCGAGCCTGCTCATTATCCGCCCGGTATGGCAAGCTGGCCCGTGGCACAATGGGCTGACCGCGCTTTGCCGGGTATCACGGGGCTGCCCGTGACAGCGCTATTCGCCTTGCGCCGCCTTGGCCGCCTCGCTCTTGTCCAGTTCCTTGCGCGAAATGCCCAGCACCTTGGCGAGCTTGCCCTTCTCCGAGTCGGAGAGGTCGCCGTAATGGCGCGGCGGCGGCATCTGTGCGGTGGCGGCCTTCACCTTTTCGACGATGGCGGGCATCATCTGCATGAACTTGGGCATGAAGGCCTGCATCTTCGTCATGACCTCGGGCGACATCATGATCATGTACGATTCGGCGGAGTAGGCCTTGCCGGTCGGCGTGGCGAAGAAGGTGTTGAGATCGCGCAGCTGACCCGTGTCGAAACGGATCGCGTAGGCAGTGGCCAGGCCGTCACGGATTTCCGGTTCGAACTCGGTCATCAGCGTGGCCATTTCGGCCATCATGGTGCGGGTGGAGACGCGCATCCGTTCCTTGTAGGCGGGGTCGTAGATGGCCATGATCTCAGCCAGCGAGGCGCTGCCCAGCTTGTCGGTGTCGACGCCGGTGATCCCGGCAATGTCCTTGACCGGCATCTGCATGGTGGAATCCATGATGGAGTCCATCATCTTGTCCATCGTGCCGTTCATCAACCGCGCGTACGTGCCCAGTGGAAAGATGTAGTCCACCGTCTGGCGCGCCGCTGCGAGGCGGGCGGGGTCGGCAGGCGCGGCAGCCGCAGCAGAAGGGGCAGGCTCGGCGGCGAAGGCCGGGGCGGCGGCGCAAAGCAGGGCCGCGCAGGCGGAGGCAAGCACAGGACGGATCACGGATATTCCCCTAAAGGTCGCACGAGCGCGGCAGGGCCCCGGCATAACCCGTCAAGCGCATGGGGAAAACGAAAACAAGGGCTTGTCGGAAAAACAGCGCGTAAGGCGCCCTTTAGCTTCGTCCGCTCAGGCTAGGCAGGGCCCAAGAGGGCTTCAGGGAGGACTTCTTCGCGCCTCCCTGAGCCGACGGGCTTCTTACAGCCCGGCCTGCAGCAGCCATTCGTGGAAGATGCGCACGGGGCGCGATTCCAGCGACTTGGGGCGGCAGACGAACCAGTAGCGGTAGGGGCTTTCGACGTCGATGTCGTAGAGCCGCGCCAGGCGGGTGTCATGGGCACGGCGGAAGTGGTCGTCGTGCATGATGGCGATGCCCAGCCCCTGCGCGGCGGCTTCCAGCACCAGCTGGCCCGAATCGAAACGGTCGACCGAGGCCGGATCGAGGTCGGGCAGGCCGATCGCGTCCTTCCATGCCTCAAGGCTGTCGGGCAGGTCCTGATGGATCAGGAAGGTCTGGCGCGCCAGCATCGCCTCGTCGGGCGTGGCGCCGAGTTCGGCGGCCAGCTCGGTCGAGGTGAAGGCGTAGACCTTGTTATGGTCGAGCTGCACCCGGTAATACTGCGGGTCCGGTTCCTTCGCGAGGATGATCGCGGCGTCCAGCGTGTCGCCCACGCGGTCTTCCAGGTGAGCGCCGGTGTCGATGTCGATGTGCAGGCGCGGATGCAGTTTGCGCAGTTCCGGCAGGCGCGGGAACAGCCGCTGGCCGCCGAACAGCGAAGGCACGCCCAGATGAAGGCGCAGCACCTGCCCGCGATCGATCTGTGCTTCCACCGCTTCGGCCAGTTCTTCCAGCCTGGGACCGATGGCGTTGTAGAAGGCCAGGCCTTCGTCGGTAAGCTTCATCGCCTGGTGCTGGCGCGTGAACAGGCGCTTGCCGGTGAAGTCCTCCAGCGCGGCGACGCGGCGCGACAGCGCCGAAGGGCTGAGCGCAAGCTCATTGGCGGCGGCCTTGGCGGAACCAAGGCGCACGACGCGCACGAACGCTTCGAGCGCGCGCAGGGGGGGAAGACGGCGTACAGGCAATTTTCTGTCTTTTCACTCACTTATGGCCACCACACGCAGATGCGGCGGCGACGATTAATTTGCCTCTCTCTCCAATTCTTCCACCGGCGGATGCAGCCGAAGCCGGGTGACATGTCGTTCGTTGCCGCCCGTCACCTCGATCCGCCAGCCGCTGTCATGCTCCAGGATCGACCCTACCTGGGGAACCTGCTCTGCCAGAACGAATGCAAGGCCGCCGAGAGTATCGACGGCTTCCTCGACTTCGGCGAGCCGCGGATCGATCCGCCGCGCCACCTCGTCAAGTTCTACACGGGCGTCCGCGTCCCACATACCTGCATCGATTGCAACCAGCAAATCCTCGGGGGCGTCGTCATGTTCGTCCTCGATGTTGCCGACGATCTCCTCGACGAGGTCCTCGATGGTGATGATCCCGTCGGTGCCGGTGTATTCGTCGATCACCACGGCGAGGTGGACGCGCTGGGCGCGCATGTCGGCCAGAACGTCGAGGGCGCCGCGCGACTGGGGGACGTAGAGCGGCTGGCGCATCAGCGAAGTCCAGTCCTCGGGCGGCGCAATGCCGCGGGCGAGCAGGGGGAACACGTCCTTGATGTGGATCATGCCCCTGATCTCGTCGAGCGTTTCGCCGTAGACGGGCAGGCGGCTGTGGCCATGCTCGGCAAAGGCCTCGATCACCTCGGCCCAAGTGGCGGCGGCGGGGATCGCGATGATCGCGCCGCGCGGGATCGCCACGTCGTCGGCATCGTGCTCGCTGAAATGGAGGAGGTTGCGCAGCATCTGGCGCTCGATCGGGGAAAGGTCGCCCTTCGAGGCGGATGCCCCGTCGCTATCGCCTTCGTGGTCGTTGATGACCTCTTCGATCTGCGCCCTGAGCGACTGGTCGCCGTCGCCCTGGAAAAGCCGGCGGAAAGCACGCCAAAGCGTGCCGCTACTGTCGCCTTCTCCCGAGCCTTGCTCGGCATGGCGGCCATTGTCGGCCATCTTGCTTGATTATCCCTACTAAGTGAAACGGTCCCCATATGGGTCGGGAATGCCGAGAATCGCAAGAGCCTTTGTTTCGAGCGCTTCCATTGCCTCCGCCTCGGCGTCTCCGGTCTCATGATCGAGGCCGGCCAGATGCAGCAGTCCGTGGATGATGAGATGGCTGGCGTGGTGCTCTACCGGCACGCCTTTTTCGGCGGCTTCGCGGGTGCAGGTTTCGCAGGCCAGGGCAAGGTCGCCCAGCATTTCGGGCGGTCCGTCCTCTGCGAGATCCAGCAGGTCATCGCGGTCCAGCATGGGGAAGGAGAGCACATTGGTAGGCTTGTCCTTCGCCCGCCATTCGCGGTTGAGGACGTGGACCTCGGCGTCGCTGGTGAACAGCAGGCTGGTTATCAGGCGCGGATTGTCCAGTTCCGGCGCGACCTGCACCAGCGCTTCGAGCGCGGCCTGCGCAAGGTCGGCCCAGTCCGTGGCCGGGGCCCAGGGTTCTTCGATGTCGATTTCGAGGTCCATGGCCTGGCCCCTAGCGGGTGGGAGGGGTGAGAGGAAGCGGGATGCCCGCTTCCTTCTCGTTCATTCCGCCCCATTCATTCTGCTTTGCCCTCGTAAGCCTCGACGATGCGGCCCACGATCGGGTGGCGCACCACGTCGGCGGCGGTGAAGCGGCTGACGGCGATACCATCCACCCCTTCGAGCCGGGTCACGGCGTCGGCAAGGCCGGACATGCGCTCACCGCCGGGGATGTCGATCTGCTTGGGATCGCCGCAGACCACCATGCGGCTGTTCTGGCCGAAGCGGGTGAGAAACATCTTCATCTGCTCGCGCGTGGTGTTCTGCGCTTCGTCGAGGATGATGAAGGCGTCCGCCAGCGTGCGGCCGCGCATGAAGGCGATCGGTGCGATCTCGATCTCGCCATTTGCAAGTCGGCGTTCCACCTGTTCGGGCGGCATGCAGTCGTACAGCGCGTCGTAGAGGGGACGCAGGTACGGATCGACCTTGTCCTTCATGTCACCGGGCAGGAAGCCCAGTTTCTCACCCGCTTCCACCGCCGGGCGCGAGAGGATCAGGCGCTGGACCGAGCCGGTCATCAACTGGCTGACCGCCTGCGCCACCGCGACATAGGTCTTGCCGGTACCTGCCGGGCCGAGCGCGAAGATCACGTCGGTGCGGGCGAGCGCGCGCATATATTCGATCTGCGCCGCAGAACGCGGCACGATCGTTTTCTTGCGCGTGCGGATCATGATCGGCGCTTCGCCGGTATCGCCGCTGATGATGCCTTCGAGGGTGGGTTCGGAAGACATCGCGATCAGCGATTCGATAGCCCCGGCATCCAGGTTCTGGCCCATCTCCAGCCGGTGATACATGCCCTTGAGCGTGTCCCGTGCGCGGGCGACGGAATCTTCGGGGCCTTCGATCTGGATCTTGTTGCCGCGAGCGGCGATGTAGACGCCGAGCCGGTTTTCGACCTGTACCAGGTTTGAATCGAATTGGCCGAATACGGCTCCCAGCAGCGTGGGTTCGTCGAATTCAACCTCGACTCGTGCCCGACGGTGAGTCTCTGGGCGGAACTGCGCCGGATCAACGACGCGTGCTGCTTTGCGGGCCATGCGCTCCTTTCGATTTTCGATTGAGGATGCTTTTCGTTCTATCGTGAAGATGGCTCCGCACAGCGCCGCAGGCAAGGTGCCGGGATCACGTTTTTTTTCGGTTCGTCGGGGATAAATATGCGGTTCGGCGACAAATCGATATCCGGCCCGGCAACTGTCGCAGGGGTGCGACACTTATGTCCGCACGCTGCACGCCGTGTTCCCAGATCGTTCAGGGGACGGGGGGCAGTTTCGAAAACAGAAGGCCGGTCCGCAACGCTCTACGAAAAGGGCACGGTCCTGACAAAAGAAGGAGACTATTCATGCGCAAGTTCTTCATCGCCGCGATTGCCGCGAGCGTCGCGCTGCCCACCCTGGCGGTTCCCACCATTGCTTCCGCGCAGAGCGCCCGCGAAGTCCGCGAGAGCCGCCGTGACGTGCGCCAGGACCAGCGCGATCTTCGCGATGCCAAGCGTTACGGTGACCGCCGCGACGTCCGTGATGCCCGCCGCGACGTACGCGATTCCAGGCAGGAACTGCGCGAGGACTGGCGCGACTATCGCCAGAGCCACCGCAACGCCTACAAGCGCCCCGCTTACGTCGGCCCGCGCGGCTATGCCTATCGCCCCGTCGCAGTGGGTCAGCGTTTCGACCGCGCCTATTACGGCGACCGCTACTGGGTGCGTAACTATTCGGCATACCGCCTGCCCGCCCCGCGCGCCGGCCACCGCTGGGTCCGTTATGGTAACGATGTGGTGATGGTGAACGTGCGCAACGGCCGCGTGGTCTCGTCGCACAACAGCTTCTTCTGGTAAGCCTACCGGCCTGCCAATAAGTAAAGGCGGCCCCGGAGCACTCGCTCCGGGGCCGCTTTCGCGTCAGGCGGCAAGCCATTCGCGCAAGGCGGCATTGACTGCCTGCGGCCTCTCCATCGGCGCCATGTGGCCGCAGCGGGGCACCTTGCACAGCACGGCGCCGGGAATCGCGGCGGCCATGGCGCGGGCGTGGCGTGGCGGAGTGGTGCGGTCCTCGGCGCCCACCAGCACCAGCGCGGGAACCGTCACGGCGGCAAGGGCCTGTAGCATATCGGCCCGTCCGGCGATGGCGCTCTGTTGCCGTTCGAACGTGCCAATCCCGACCCGCAGCGCCATTGCCACCACCTGTTCACCGATCGCCGGATCGGCATCGGGATGGATCAACAGGCCGAGACTGCCGCGCAGCACCCTTTCGAAGCCGCGTTCGCGCGCCGTGCGCACCGCTGCGCGGCGCAGGGCGGCATGATCGGCGTCGTCCGCCTCGGCGCTGGTGTCCAGCAGGGCGAGGCGGGTGACCCGTTCGGGGGCCAGGCGCATCACTTCCATCGCCACGTAGCCGCCCATCGAGAAGCCGGCGAGGGCGAAGCGTTCAGGCGCGCCGTCCAGCAAACGCCGGGCCATCGCGGTGATGCTGTCATCCGACAGGGTATCGGCCACGGTAATCCCGGCCACGTCGGCCAGGCCATCGACCTGCGCAGCCCACAGCGCCGCGTCACAGGTCAGGCCGGGGACGAGGACCAGCGGCTGGGCGGCGTTTTGGCGCGCGCTCACGCCGCCAGAATGACAAGCTGCGTGCCGGCGAGGCTCTTGGGGCCGGCGCTGGTGATCTCCACCGGCACCAGCTGGCCGATCTCGGCCTCGCCGATGAAGTGGATCGACTGCAGCCACGGCGACTTGCCCAGCCACTGGCCGGGCAGTTTGCCGCGCCGCTCGACCAGCACTTCGCAGGTCTGGCCCACCGAGGCGGCGTTGAAGGCAAGCTGGTCGCGGTCCACCGCCGCCTGCAGGCGCAGCAGGCGTTCGTGCATCACGGTCTCGGGCACATGGCCGTCCATCGTCGCCGCCGGAGTGCCGGGACGCGGGCTGTACTTGAAGCTGAAGCACTGCGAATACCGCACCGCGTCGACCAGCTTCAGCGTATCCTCGAACTCGGCCTCGGTCTCGCCGGGGAAGCCGACGATGAAATCGCCCGACAGCGCGATGTCGGGCCGCACGGCGCGCACGCGCTCCAGGATTTCGAGGTAGCTTTCCACCGTGTGGCTGCGGTTCATCGCCTTGAGCACGCGGTCGTTTCCGGCCTGCACCGGCAGGTGGAGGAACGGCATCAGCTTGTCGATCTCGCCGTGCGCGTCGATCAGCGCCTGCGTCATGTCGTTGGGGTGGCTGGTGGTGTAGCGGATGCGGGCCAGATCCGGGATCGCTGCCAGTTCGCGCACCAGTCCTTCCAGGCCGACCGTCTGGCCCTTGGCGTTCTGGCCGGTCCAGGCGTTGACGTTCTGGCCCAGCAGGGTGATTTCGCGCGCGCCGCTTTCCACCAGCCGCTGCGCCTCGTCGACCAGCGCCGCGTAAGGCCGCGATACTTCGGCGCCGCGCGTATAGGGCACCACGCAGTACGTGCAGAACTTGTCGCAGCCTTCCTGCACGGTGAGGAACGCGGTGGGGCCGGAGCGGCGACGGCGGGGCAGCGAGGCGAACTTCGTCTCGGCCGGCATGTCGGTATCGGTGACGCGCTCGCCGGCGCTGGCGGCGCGGACCATCTCGGGCAGGCGGTGATAGGCCTGCGGCCCGACCACCATCTTCACCGCAGGCGCGCGGGCCATGATTTCCTCGCCCTCGGCCTGGGCGACACAGCCGGCGACCGCGATG
>Ga0308165_1001721_pt1 | contig 29232 bp, 28 predicted proteins | sample PhyWR2_FD_201032 | JGI IMG/M metagenome (GOLD analysis project Ga0308165, IMG submission 201032) | Phyllosphere microbial communities from UC Gill Tract Community Farm, Albany, California, United States - DLSLW.R2 | ecosystem: Host-associated > Plants > Phyllosphere > Unclassified | place: USA... | reverse complement strand
GGTGCCCTCACCTTGAAAACGCCACGCTCTATTCATTCGGAGACCACCACCATGCAATGGCTGACTGATTTCGGTGCCATCGTGGTCATGCAGGGGTTCAACGGGCTTTCCGTATTCTGCGTGCTGCTGCTCATGGCCCTGGGGCTGGCGATCATTTTTGGCCAGATGGGCGTCATCAACATGGCCCATGGCGAATTCCTCACCGTGGGTGCCTACACCACCTACGTGCTGTCGACGCTCGTGCAAAACTACCTGCCGTCGATGCAGCCTTACTATTTTTTCTTCGCCATCGCCTTGTCATTCCTGGTTGCAGGCTCGCTTGGCTGGGTGGTCGAGCGGGTGATGATCAGCCGTTTGTACCACCGGCCCCTGGACACGCTGCTGGCCACCTGGGGTTTGTCGCTGGTGATGCAACAGGCGCTGCGATCGATTTTCGGCGCGCGGGAAGTCAGCGCCAACCCGCCCGAATGGCTGATGGGTGCGGTCAACCTGACCGACGCCATCGAGATTCCGCGCAACGGCTTGTTCGTCATGGCCCTGACCGTGCTGATGACCGGTGGCGTGTTCCTCATGCTCTATCGCACGCGATGGGGCTTGCAGGTACGAGCAACGGTACAGAACCGGGTGATGAGCCGGGCGGTGGGCATCAATACCCGTGAAGTGGACCGCATGACGTTCGCCCTGGGTTGCGGGGTCGCGGGGGTCGCCGGTGCCGCGTTTACCACCATCGGCTCGACCGGCCCGACTGCCGGCTCGCTGTATATCGTCGACACCTTCCTGGTGGTGGTGTTCGGCGGCGCGCAGAGTCTGCTGGGCACGATTGCCTCGGCGTTCACCATTGCCCAGACGCAGTCGGTCTCGGAATTCTTCATGAGTGGCTCGATGGCCAAGGTGCTGACCTTGTCGGCGGTGATCCTGATTCTGTTGCTGCGCCCGCAAGGGTTGTTCGCAAGCAAAGTTCGCAAGTAGAGGCCGCTGATGAACACGATAGACAAACTCATGGGTGGGCGGCAGGGCGTGATTGGCCTGCTGATTCTCGCCACGCTGATCCTGGTAGTGTTTCCACTGACCCTCGACGCCTTCCGCTTGAACATGGTCGGCAAATACCTGACCTACGCCTTCGTCGCGGTTGGCCTGGTGTTGTGCTGGGGTTACGGCGGCATTCTAAGCCTGGGGCAGGGCGTGTTCTTCGGGCTTGGGGGCTATTGCATGGCGATGTTTCTCAAGCTTGAAGCCAGTGACCCGGAAAGCACCAGGATCCAGTCGACGCCGGGAATTCCCGATTTCATGGACTGGAACCAGATCACCGAGCTGCCGGCCCTGTGGATGCCGTTCCACAGTTTCAGCTTCACCGTGATCGCGGTGGTTGCCGTGCCCGTGATCCTCGCCCTGGTGATTGGGGCGGCGCTGTTCAAGCGGCGGGTGGGGGATGTGTACTTCTCCATCGTCACCCAGGCGATTGCGCTGATCCTCACCGTACTGATCATCGGCCAGCAGGGCCTCACCGGTGGCGTTAACGGGATCACCGATCTCAAGACCCTGCTGGGTTGGGATATTCGTGGGGATGGCGCCAAGCTGATCCTGTACTTCATCAACGCGGTCCTGCTGCTGGGCTGCATCCTGATTGGCAAGTTCATCCTCTCGTCCAAGCTGGGGCGCCTGCTGATGGCGATGCGCGACAAGGAAGAACGGGTGCGCTTCTCGGGGTATGACGTCGCCGGTTTCAAGATCTTCGTGTATTGCGTGGCGGCTGGGTTTTCCGCGATTGGCGGGGCGATGTTTGCCTTGCAGGTGGGCTTCATGTCGCCCTCGTTCGTGGGCATTGTGCCGTCGATCGAGATGGTGATCTTTGCCGCCGTGGGTGGACGCATGTCGTTGCTGGGGGCGGTCTATGGATCGCTGCTGGTCAACTACGGCAAGACCTATTTCTCCGAGTCGTTCCCGGAACTGTGGCTGTACCTCATGGGCGGGTTGTTCATCGCCGTGGTCATGTACTTCCCCAATGGCCTGGCCGGGGTTTGGGAGACACACGGGCGCAAATGGATCGCGCGGTTCGTGCCGGCCAGGAAGGTCGTGATAGTGGCGCCGATCATCAAGGCCGAGACTGCGATAGAACCCTCTGCAACCAGCCGCCCGATGGAGACCCAGTCATGAGCCAGGCGACCGCTTTTCAAATGCCCAAGCCCGTGCTGGCCATCGAAGGGCTGACGGTCTCGTTCGACGGTTTCAAGGCGGTGGACAACCTCAACCTGTACATCGACCGCAATGAAGTGCGCGTAGTGATCGGTCCCAATGGCGCTGGCAAGACCACGGTGCTCGACCTGATCTGCGGCAAGACCCGCGCCACAGCCGGCAGCATCGACTTCAAGGGCCGCGAACTGACGAAGATGAAGGAATACGACATTGTGCGGGCGGGTGTCGGTCGCAAGTTCCAGACTCCGTCGATCTACGACAACCTGTCGGTGTTCGAGAACCTGGAAATGTCGTTTCCCAAGGGCCGCACGGTGTTCGGCGCGCTGTTTTTCAAGCGCAGCGACGAGGTGGTGCAACGTGTCCACGAAGTGGCGGCGGACATCTTCCTCGGTGAGCTGTTGCAGCAGCAGGCGGGGCTGTTGTCCCACGGCCAGAAACAGTGGCTGGAAATCGGCATGTTGCTGATGCAGGACCCGGAGCTGCTGATGCTCGACGAGCCCGTTGCCGGCATGAGTGTCAGCGAGCGCGCGCAAACCGCCGAGCTGCTCAACCGCATCAGCCAGGGCCGCTCGGTGCTGGTGATCGAGCATGACATGGAGTTCGTGCAGAGCATCGCGCATAAGGTCACGGTGCTGCACCAGGGCAAGGTGCTCGCGGAGGGCAGCATGGAGGCGGTGCAGAAAAACCCGAAAGTCATCGAAGTCTATCTGGGCCACTGAGGAGCACGGCATGTTTGCAATCAATCAGCTGGCCTGCGGCTACGGCCAGAGTCAGATCCTCCACGACCTGGATCTGAACGTCGCGAAGCAGGAAATCGTCGCCGTCATGGGCCGCAACGGCATGGGCAAGACCACGCTGTTCAAGAGCCTGATGGGCATCCTGCCGCAATGGCGTGGCCAGGTGGCTGTCGAGGGCGTGAACATCTCGGCCATGGAAACCCACGCTCGGGTCGAGCACGGCCTGGCCTATGTACCGCAGGGGCGAATGATCTTCCCGTCCATGACCGTGCTGGAAAACATCCAGACCGGTTTGCCGGCTTCGGCCAGGGGCAAGGTGCCGGAAGACCTGTATGCGTTGTTCCCGGTGCTGTTCGATATGCGCAGCCGGCGCGGCGGCAACCTCTCGGGCGGGCAGCAGCAACAACTGGCCATCGCCCGTGCGCTGGCGACCAATCCCAAGGTATTGCTGCTGGACGAACCCACCGAGGGCATCCAGCCCTCCGTGATCAAGGACATCGCGCGCACCCTCAAGGAGATCCGCAATCTGCGTGACCTGACCATCGTCGTGTCCGAGCAGGTGCTGTCGTTCACCCTGGAAATCGCCGACCGGTTCCTGGTGATCGAGAAGGGCCGCTTCGTGATCGAGGAAACCCGGGCCAATGTCGATGAGGCAACGATCAGCCGCTATTTGTCGGTGTAACTCGTTGATACAGCTCGCAGGCTTGGCCCGTTGAAATAGCCACTACACTCAAACCCGATCGCTTGAACCGCAGTCACCGCAGGGCCCGCGCTTATTGAAGTCGCGCAGGCTCAAGGCGTTCGTTCGCCTGCGATCGGGGATATTTCCATCCAAGGAGAAACGCAATGACCGAAGTGTTGATCAAAGTCGACCTGAATCAGCCGGCCACTGAAAACGAGCAGATTCACAACCGCTGGCACCCGGATATCCCGATGGCGTGCTGGGTCAGACCCGGTGACGACTTCATCCTGGAAACCTACGACTGGACGGCGGGCGCGATCAAGAACAACGATGACGCCAGTGACGTGCGTGATGTCGACCTGTCCACCGTGCATTACCTGTCGGGACCGGTGGGTGTGCACGGCGCAGAGCCTGGCGACCTGCTGGTGGTCGACCTGCTCGACATCGGCGCCAGGGCCGATTCGCAGTGGGGCTTCAACGGTTTCTTTTCCCGGCAGAACGGTGGCGGTTTCCTCACCGACCATTTCCCTTCGGCGCAGAAAGCCATCTGGGACTTCAAGGGCATGATGACCAGTTCCCGGCACATTCCAGGCGTCGAGTTCGCCGGCCTGATCCATCCCGGCCTGATCGGCTGCCTGCCGGATCACAAGATGCTCGCCGAGTGGAACCGCCGTGAGCAGGAGTTGATCGACACCAACCCCGAGCGCGTACCGCCGCTGGCCAACCCGCCATTCGCCAAGACCGCCCACCTGGGCAAGATGAAAGGCCCCGAGCGTGACATGGCCGCCGCCACGGGCGCCCGTACCGTACCGCCGCGCGAACACGGCGGCAATTGCGACATCAAGGACCTTTCCCGCGGTTCGAAGGTGTTCTTCCCGGTGTACGTCGATGGCGCCGGCCTGTCGGTGGGCGACCTGCACTTCAGCCAGGGCGACGGCGAAATCACCTTTTGTGGCGCCATCGAAATGGCCGGCTGGGTGCACATGCGTGTCGAGCTGATCAAGGGCGGAATGGAAAAATACGGAATCAGGAGCCCGATCTTCAAGCCCAGCCCAATCATCCCGACCTACAACAAATACCTGATTTTCGAAGGGATCTCGGTGGATGAAAGCGGCAAGCAGCATTACCTGGACGTCAACATCGCCTACAAGCAGGCCTGCCTGAACGCCATCAACTACATGACCAAGTTCGGTTATTCGCCTGCGCAGGGTTATGCATTGCTGGGCTCAGCGCCCGTGCAGGGGCATATCAGCGGGGTCGTCGATATTCCGAACGCCTGCGCGACGTTGTGGCTGCCCACCGAGATCTTCCAGTTCGACATCAACCCGAGTGCCAACGGTCCGACCCGTTTTATCGATGGCAGTATCGATTTGCCGATTGCGCCGGATAAATAAGCTCGCGTTCGGAAGTGCTTCCGGTGCAGGACGCGAGTCTTGCGCCGGAATCCATCAGGGATGAACAGTGATTTTTTGGAGTTCTTTCTATGGCTATGTACGAATACGATTGCCCCGAATGCGGATACTTCACGGCGATGCGCCCCATGGCAGACAGCGCATTGCCCTGTGATTGCCCGGCGTGCGGAACATCGAGCCTGCGGGTGATCCTCTCGGCGCCTGGGCTGGCCACCATGGCCGGCAACACACGCAAGGCCATCGCCGCCAACGAGCGCAGCTCACATGCACCCAAGACCGTTGATGAATATCGCGACAGCGCCCGACATCCCAAAGGCTGCGGTTGCTGTGGCCCGAGCCAGAAAGTCGAGCCGAGCAAGACCAACCCCCATGCCCTCAAGGGCAAGGCCTCGGGGCGGCCGTGGATGATCAGCCACTGAGCGAAACAAATAACCTGTAGGAGCGGGCTTGCCCGCGATGGCGGTGTATCAGGCGCCGATGATGCTGGATATCGCGAGCAAGCTCGCTCCTACAGAGATCGATGTTGCCCCTGTGGGAGCGGGCTTGCCCGCGATGAGGATGTATCAGGCGCCGACGATGCCGGATATCGCGAGCAAGGTCGCTCCTACAGTGGGCGTTTTTTTTACATGCCGTTGGCAAACTCCGGGTCGCCCGGACGCAGGCGTTCGTTGAGGCCGCGCAGGGCGTGGGCGTATTCAGCCAACCCCCCAAGCGTCCAATCAGCACGCCGCCGAATGCGCAAGTCTTCGGTACTGGCGCTGTCCGGGCCATTCATCACCAACTCCACCTGCCGCACGATCAACTGCTCGGGCAGGTAGCAGATCCGGCAATTCTTGTAGCTCGAGGCCCGCAACTCCGAAAGCGGATAGGCGCCACCCTGGCCCGAGGACACACCCACCAACAGCGCCGGCTTGTGCCCCAGTTCACGGTAGCCGGCATGGACGAACAGGTTCTTCAACGCCGGGCACGCCATGCCGTGCCATTCCGGGGTCAGCACCACCAGCGCATCGGCCTCGCGCAACACGGCGCTGTGATCAGCCCACACGCCACCCACATCTTCGGCCGGCCACAAAGGCAGGGGCGCAGCACCAAGGTCGATCACCCGAGGCTGTTCACACAGTGCCAACGCCTGTAAACGCGCAGCGAGAAACCCCGCTACCTTCGACGATTGGCTCGCTTGCTGGCTGGAACCTGCGACAAGGACGATGTTCAGGCTCATTTGGCCAACTCCTGATTGGATGGACGTCGCGCCTGTACACGTTTGCTGCGCGCCAATGGCCAGAACAACTCCTGCTGCCAGCTCACCGGCTTCATGTCCTCGATACCGTAATGCTCGGGACGCCGGCGGGTAATTTTCGCAGAGCCGAACAACACGTCCCAGAAGAACAGCAGGTTGCCGAAGTTACCCTTGTAATGGGTCACGCCGTCATCGGCATTCAGCCCGTGGTGGGCCGAGTGGGTGGCGGGCGTGGAAATGGTCCGTTCCAGCAACCACATCAGCGGGCGCAACGCCGGTACGCGGTAGAGCTTTTCGTCCCAGGGCACGCTGCTGTGGGCGGAGAAGATCACCAGCATCTTGACGATGAGGTAGCCGTAATACACCGGCGCCAGGCCCATGTAGATCAGCATCCCCGAGAACCATAGGCCAGGCATCAGCAGGTAGTAAAAGCTGTTGTTGCGGTAGACGATGCGGATGCTCATGTAAGGCGCCGAATGGTGCGCCCGGTGCAGCGAATACAGGAACGGCACCTTGTGGCTCAGGCGATGCCACCAGTACTGGGTCATGTCGTCCAGCACCAGGAACAAGCCCAGGCCGAGCAGCCAGTGCACATTGGCCAGGCTGTCTTTCAATTGCGGTGCGAAATGATCCAGTAACAGGCTGCTGAGCAAGGTCACCAGCGGCAGGGTCACGCCCATCAGCAGGCTGGAACCGAGGATTTCGATGATCACGTCGCGCCGCTGGCCACGGGGCTGGGTGAAACAGGCGCAGGCGATTTCCAGGGCGATAAAGCCAATCAGAATGGCCAGGATGATCGGTACCGGACTGTTGGAGATTATTGTTGTATTCATGGCACTCTCTGGTTGGGGCCGATAATGGCGACGCCCGACAATAAGAAACCATGGGTCCAGCTCAAGCTATGCGCAAAACGGACAGAATCACCGCAAATCCGGCCAAGCCTTCGCCCGAACGATTTCATCGTGGTCCGTTGGGGCGGGTGCTGGAGCGCTACCTCGACAGTTGCACGCTCAAGGCCCGCAGCAACTACAGCATGGTTGCCCTGGAACAGCTGTGGCGCAAGGCCGCCAGTCATGATCCGGCCATCGGCCTTAAGCTGTTTTCGCATTTCACCCGCCAGGATTGGCATGTGCTGGCACATGCTTGCCTGTACAGCGCCAATCTGGAGGAGTCGATTCGCTTCTGGGCGCGTTACGCACGCCTGGCTTCGGACATGGACAACATCGTGCTGGTCGAGGAGGGCGACTGCCTGGGTGTCGAACTGCGCATCGAAGCCCCGGCCAGCCTGGCGCGGTATGTGGTCGAGCACTACTCGGTGATGTCACTCACTGTCCTGCGCATCGGCACCGGCCTGACCCTGCTGCCGATGCGCGCGTCTTTCGCCCATCCGCGCCCCGCGTATCATGCGCAGTACGTCCAGTGGTTCGGCGACAACGTGCAGTTCGGGTGTGAGCACAATCGGTTGTACTTCACCCGTTCCAGCCTGCAGACGCCGCTGCAAACCCCCAATGCCGGGATGATGGAAGTGCTGTGCCAGGAACTGGACCGGCGCCTGGCGCAACAGCACCAACTCAGCGGCTGGGCCGGCCGGGTGGTGCAGGGGATTCGCCAGAGCCTGGTCGCGGGGCAGATTTGCAGCCTGGAGACCCAGGCGCAGGTGTTGAACCAGAGCCCACGGACCCTGCGCCGGCGCCTGGACGAGGAAGGCCTGACCTTCCGCTACCTGCTCGACCGGGTGCGGGCGGAGCTTGAGCAGTACCTTGAACTGCAAGGCAACACCCGCGCCCAGATCGCTGCGCAACTGGGCTACAGCGACCTGGCCGCCTACGTCCACGCCCGAAAACGCTGGCGCAGTCTTTAGGAGCGAGCATGTCGAAGCGTCGAACCGTCGCGATGGCGGGGTGTCAGGCGCTGATGAGGTTGGATGTGCTGGCCCCATCGCGAGCAAGCTCGCTCCTACAGTGTCTGAGGTCGTACACAAAATCTGCGTTCACCGAGAAACCTGTAGGAGCGAGTTTACTCGCGATGGTGGTTAACGATGACGCGGGATACCTGGATCCCCGCCGTGCCTGGACTACCATCGCGAGCAAGCTCGCTCCTACAGTGTCTGAGGTCGTACACAAAATCTGCGTTCACCGAGAAACCTGTAGGAGCGAGTTTACTCGCGATGGTGGTTAACGATGACGCGGGGTGTCTGGATGCCTGCGGTGTCTGGGACACCATCGCGAGCAAGCTCGCTCCTACAGTGTCTGAGGTCGTACACAAAATCTGCGTTCACCGAGAAACCTTGTAGGAGCGAGTTTACTCGCGATGGTGGTTAACGATGACGCGAGATACCTGGATACCCGCCGTGCCTGGACTACCATCGCGAGCAAGCTCGCTCCTACAGGGGGCAATATGCATGGTTAGAGGCTCAATTTACGGCTGAACTTGGTCTCCATCACGATATGCGAAGCGGTATGGGCCACGCCCTTGATCATGTTGATCCGGGTCAGTTCGGCGTTCAGTTCGCTCAAGGTTGGGGTCACCAGGTGGATGATGAAATCCGATTCGCCCGACACCGCATACACCGCCTGCACCGCGTCCATCTTGCGCAGCGAGGTCATGACGTCGGTGTAACTCTTGTTGGTGCACGAGGTCATGGTGAAGCAGTTGATGGTCTGCTGCAGCCGATCCTGATCGATGCGCACACTGTAGCCCGTGATGACGCCGGCCTTTTCCAGGCGGGTGATGCGTTCCTGCACCGCCGAGCGCGATACCCCGAGCTTGCGAGCCAATGACGCGGTGGGTTCGCGGGCATTGGTTTGCAGCAGGCCAAGCAGTTGCCTGTCCTTGTCGGTGAGGTTGAACAGCGGACCGGAACTCTGCACATCCATGGACACGTACTTGACCTCGCGGGGGTTCAGTTGCTCTGTGTCGCTCGGCGTTGCGAGCGGGCTTCCTGGAATATATCCATCATCTTGAGGCCGGCGTAAACCGTTTGTGCTGCCGCCGGTCCCAGCGGACCACCGTTCCATTGCAGGCCATAGGCGTCAAACAGTCGGTAGCGATCGGTTTCACCGCAAATGGCTTCGGCAATCACGCGCCCACCAATCGGCGCGGTGTTCATACCATGGCCACCAAACGAAGTACACGCCCACAGGCCCTGGCCCAGCGGGCCTATGTGCGGCATCTTGTGCCGTGCGTAGCCCATCAGCCCGGACCATGCCTTGTCGATCCTGACGCCGCGTAATTGCGGGTAAACGTCGAGAATGTCGTCGGTCAGCAGTTGCCCCAAACGCTTTTCATCCTGCAGGTTGCGGGTGGTGATCCGGCCGCCCCAGAGCAGGCGGTCGCCATCGACGATGCGGTAGTAGTCCGAGGCACGACGGTTGTCGCCCACGGCATCGGTGGTGCGCATCACCTCTGGCAGACGCTCGCCCAGGCGTTCGGTAAGTACCGCGTAGGTGGCGATCGGCAGGAAGGCCCGGCGCAGCTTGCCGAACTCGCGACCACCATAGCCGCCACAGCAATACACCACGTGCGCGCAATCGACGCTGCCTTGATCGGTGATCACTCGATGGCGTCCGCGCTCGCTCTCGACACGCACCATGGGCGATTGCTCATGAATACGGCCGCCGCTGGCTTCGATCAGCCCGGCCAGGCCCAGGCAGTAATTCAACGGGTGGAAGTGAAAGCCGTGGGTATCGCGCAGCGCCTGGAAGTAGCGATCGGTCCTGAGCCGCTCGCGCACGGCCTGGCGATCCAGGTACTCAAGGTGAAAATCAAAATCGGCAGCCATTTTATCGCGGGTGCGTTGCAGGTTATCGCCGTCGTCGTAGCGCACCACGCTGAGCTTGCCCGACGTGGGCGCGCAACCCGCAAACTGATGACGGGCGATCATCCCGCGCACGGTATCGACGCCTTCCAGCGACAGCTTGAACAGCGCAGCCGCGGTCGCCTTGCCGCATCGCCGCTCGATGGCCGACAAGCCTTCGGACCAGCCCTGTAGTACAAAACCGCCGTTACGCCCCGAAGCGCCCCACGCCACGCGGCCGGCGTCGAGCAGCACCACCGACTTGCCCCGCGAGAGCAGCTCCCAGGCCGTGCTGAGCCCGGCCAGCCCCGCGCCGACGATGCACACATCCGCCTGCGTGGCGCCCGCCAGTGGCGCACGTTCGGGCGCGTATTGCATGGTGGCGGTGTAGTAATTGTTGATGTACATGAAGGCTCTTGTCCTTTTCTTCACGGCGCAGGCGAGCCGGGCGCCGCGTTTAAAACGGGCGCTCGGCAAGGCTTGGGTAGTTTGCTGCGGTTTACTGGACCTGGGTCAGGTCCGCGCCGTACCACTTCTGGGACAGCTGCTTGAGAGTGCCGTCGGCTTTCATCTCCGTGACGATCTTGGTCAACGCGCTGTTGAAGGCGTCATCACCTTTGTCGGTAGCCAGGGCGAGTGGTTCGTAGTAGGCGGGTTTGCCTTCAACCTGCACGATCGGATAGCCATTTTTCACTGCCGCGACGATGGTCGGCAGCGCCGACAAGGTGGCGTTCAGGCGCACACCGTTACCCATGCGCAGGTCATCCAGCGGGCCCATGCTGTCACCGTAGGTCTGCACCTCGCCGGGCTCAACCTCGTAGGTGAAGGGCGGCACGTCGGCGGCGTCGATCTTGAGGCGGCGGTTGATGTAGTCCTCGGACGTGGTGCCGGCTTCGACGCCGATGGTCTTGCCATTCAAGTCAGAAGGTTTGGCACCGGCGGCATCCTTGTGCACCGCGAAGACGTAAGGCGTGTAGTAGTAGATCGCCGGGAAATCCAGCACCCGACCGCGCGCGGTGGTGGGGGTCATGGAGCCCACCGACAGATCCCAGCGATTGGCCCAGCGCCCGGCGGTGATGATCCCGTACTCGGGCGTGACGAAGGTGACCTTGCTGCCAAGGCGCTTGGCGATTTCGGTGGCCACATCGATGTCGAAGCCTTGCAACTGGTTATCCGGGCCGAGGAACGATTGCGGCGGCCAGTTGGCGGCGGTGGCGACCTTGATCACCTTGGTGTCGTGGATGCGGTCCAGGGTCGCGCCGGCCCAGGCGGCGCCTGCGGTGGCGGTCAACGCTGTAGCGACGGCGGCTGCGGTGAAGAAGCGGGTAAGTGAGCGCATGAGTCAGTCTCCAGTAGTCTTTGTGCTGGTTTTGTTGTTATCGACGGCTGATGTTTCTCAGTGGCTGAGAATCTGTGACAGGAACTCCCGGGCGCGGGCGTGCTGCGGGTTGTCAAAAAACTCGTTGGGTTTGGCTTGCTCGATGATGCAGCCCTGATCCATGAAAATGATGCGGTCGGCCACGCGCCGGGCGAAGCCCATCTCATGGGTGACGCAGACCATGGTGATGCCGTCCTGGGCCAGTTCACCCATGACATCCAGCACTTCCTTGACCATCTCCGGGTCGAGCGCCGAGGTGGGTTCATCGAACAGCATGATGCGCGGGCGCATGCACAGGGCGCGGGCGATGGCCACGCGTTGCTGCTGGCCGCCGGAGAGCTGGCCGGGGAACTTGTCGGCCTGGTTGCGGATACGCACACGGTCGAGGTATTCGTAAGCCAGTTCGCGGGCCTGCGCATCGCTGAGCTTGCTCACCAGACGCGGTCCAAGCATGAGGTTATCCAGCACGGTCATGTGCGGGAACAGGTTGAACTGCTGGAACACCATACCGACCTGGCGGCGGATGTCGGCGACGCGTGTGGCCTCGCGGGTCAATTCGGTGCCGTCGATATGGACGCTGCCTTTCTGGAAATCTTCCAGCAGGTTCAGGCAGCGGATCAGGGTGGACTTGCCGGAACCCGAGGGGCCGCAGACCACCACGATTTCGCCGCTGGCGATGTGCAGGTCGATGCCCTTGAGCACATGAAAGTCGCCGTACCACTTGTGCATGTCGCGAATCGAGACGGCGGGGGACAAGGCGGTTGCAAGCTGATTCATCACAAGGCTCCTGGCTTAGCGGTGGGCACGGTTGAAGTGCTTTTCCAGGCACGCCTGGACGGTTTCCAGCAGGATCGACAGCAGCCAATAGAGCACGGCGGCGGTGATGAGCATTTCCAGATGGCGGAACTCGGCCCGGCCCTGGGTGCGTGCCAGGAACATCAACTCCCAGACGCCGATGACCGAGACCAGCGAACTGTCCTTGAGCATCGAGATGAACTGGTTGCCGGTGGGCGGAATGATCAGGCGCATCGACTGCGGCAGGATCACCCGGGTCATGGCCTGCCAGGGGTTGAGGCCGATGGCCCTGGAGGCTTCCCACTGGCCACGAGGAATGCTGCTGATGCCGGCGCGGAAGATCTCGGTCATGTACGCGCCGTAGCACAGCGACAGCGCGAGGATGCCAGCCGGCACCGCGCCAACCACATAGCCCAGCTGCGGGATGCCCAGGTAAATCAGGTAGATCTGGATCAGCAGCGGCACGCCCCGGAAGAACGAGGTGTAGAAACTGGCGATGGCAATCGCAAAGCCGTTGGACGACAGGCGCGCAGTGGCGCCCAGCAAGGCAAGCACGAAGGCGATGGCAATCGAGATCGCCGACACGTAAACGGTGGTGAACACACCCTGCGTGATCATGAAGCCGACTTTGGTGGCGATGAAGCTGTAGGACAGGTTGAAGGTGTCGAAAAACAGCAGGAACAACGCCAGCAATTCGCACCAGACCGTAATGATCTGCGTGCGCAGTGGCAGGCGGCCGAGGATGAACAGGTTGAGCACCAGCGTCAGGGTGAGGGTCCCGCCCACCGCGATATCACGCGCCAGTGGCGCCTGCAGGTCCAGGACGATAGGACCCATCAACTGGGACAGCCGACCCTGACCCAATCCAAACACCAGCGTAATGATGAAAATGATCACAGCCACCGCACCCATGAAGGCGGCGCTGTCGGTCTTGCGAGGTTTGACGACAAGGTCTTTGTACATGGCTTACACGCCTCAGGGGGAACCCCTTTATTGTTGTAAGTCCATTATGAGACGGCAAAATGCCGGGCGGCAGCCGGCGATTTGATGGGTTGTTGGGTTTGTTTTGGCATTTGTCAGGGTTAAAGCCATACAAATGGTCAGCAGACCCTGCAGGAGCGAGCTTGTCGAACCGTCGAAGCGTCGAACCGTCGAACCGTCGCGATGGCGGTGTGTCAGGCACCAATGATGTTGGATGTGCCGGCCTATTCGCGAGCATGCTCGCTCCTACAGGTTGGGGGAGATCTGATTTAGACCGCCAAACTCCGCTCACGCAACTCGCTATTGAGAATCCGGTCGTTCTCGCTGTAGTCCACCGGGCAATCGATCACATGCACGCCCGGCGTCTTGATGCAGTGTTCGAGCAACCCCAGGAAGCCTTCGGCGCTTTCCACTCGATGGCCGTGGGCGCCGTAGGCCTCGGCATATTTGACGAAGTCCGGGTTGCCATAATCCAGGCCGAAATCGGTGAAACCCATGTTCGCCTGTTTCCAGCGGATCATGCCGTAGCCGTCGTCGCGCAGGATCACCACGGTCAGGTGCATACCCAGTCTTACCGCCGTTTCCAGTTCCTGGCTGTTCATCATGAAACCGCCATCGCCGCACACCGAAACCACCGGACGATCGGGGTGCACCAGATGCGCTGCCATCGCGGACGGCAGACCGGCGCCCATGGTCGCCAAAGCGTTGTCGAGCAATACGGTATTGGGCTTGTGCGCCTTGTAGTTACGAGCGAACCAGATTTTGTAGATGCCGTTGTCCAGCGCTACGATGCCTTCGGACGGTAATGCACGGCGGATGTCGGCCACCAACCGCTGCGGGTACACCGGGAAGCGGTCGTCGTCGGCGCCTTCGGCGATCTGCGTTTCGTTGGCTTCACGGATCGTCATCAGGCGAGTGAAGTCCCAGTGCGACGTGTCGTTCAGCGCTTCACCTATCTGCCACACGGCGTTCGCGATGTCGCCGATCACTTCGATCTGCGGGAAGTACACCGCATCCACCTCGGCGGAACGGAAGTTGATATGGACCACCTCGGTTCCACCGCGCACCATAAAGAACGGGGGTTTCTCGATCACGTCATGGCCGATGTTGACGATCAAGTCCGCCGCTTCCACCGCGCGATGGACAAAATCGCCGGCTGACAGCGCCGCATTGCCGAGAAAACGCGGATGACGCTCATCGACCACGCCCTTGCCCATCTGGGTCGTGATGAATGGGATGCCGGTCTTGTCGATCAGTTGTTTGAGTACCTTGGCGGTCATCTTGCGGTTGGCGCCGGCGCCGATCACCAGGATCGGGCTGCGGGCGGTGCGCAGTTTGTCGACGGCGGCTTCCACCGCTTTGTTTTCCGCCAACGGCCGGCGATGCAGGCTTGGCGGGATCGGGAGGCTCTCGGTCTGCTCGGCGGCGATGTCTTCCGGCAGCTCGAGGTGCACGGCGCCGGGCTTTTCTTCCTCGGCGAGGCGGAAGGCCTCGCGCATGCGCGCCGGGATGTTATCGGCGGAAGCGAATTGGTGGGTGTACTTGGTGATCGGCGCCATCATCCCGCACACATCGATGATCTGGAACCGGCCTTGCTTGGACTTCTTGATCGGCTTCTGCCCGGTGATCATCATCATGGGCATGCCGCCCAGATACGCATAGGCGCTGGCAGTCACCAGGTTGGTGGCGCCGGGGCCCAACGTCGAGAGGCTGACGCCGGTTCTTCCGGTGAGGCGCCCGTAGGTGGCGGCCATGAAGCCGGCGGACTGTTCATGGCGGGTCAGCACCAGCTTGATCTTCGACTTGCGCAGCGATTCCAGCAGGTCGAGGTTTTCCTCGCCGGGAATGCCGAATACGTACTCGACACCTTCGTTTTCCAGGCATTGCACAACGACATCGGCAGCCTTGGCCATTTGCGATATTCCTCCAGCGAGTTGTAGGGGACGGGGTTGTCAGGCAGCTTAGCGCGACACCGGCGTATTTAGGCACCGAAAAACGACACTAGACAGCCGAACGACGTTCCGCGCGTAGGCGATAAGCACCTGGAGAACAACCAAACCAGCGATTGCAGGCTCGGTAAAAGCTGCTGATCTCGTTGAAGCCCAGTCGTTGGGCGATCCTGGCCGGGCTCTGATGGGTGAAGCGAATCAAGTGACGGGCCAGTTGCAGTCGGCATTCGTCCTGGAGCTCCCTGAACCCGGTCAATTCATCGTCAAGACGGCTGCGTAGCATGCGCGGCGTGAGGTTCAGCGCGCCCGCAGTACTTTCCAGAGAAATCACGACACCCTTGGCCAGACCAACAACAATGTGATTTTTAACGACCGAGGAGGTTTTAACCGGGAAATTCTGAAGTTCGCCGTTGAGCATGATGTCGTGATGCAGTCGCAAATCGGCACATCGTGTGGGCAGTGGCAGATGCCAGTCTGTTGGCGAAAAAGAGATCTTGTTCACCAGATCGGAGAACGTCAGGTGCGGCCCGAACATGTGTTGTAACGCAGTACAGTCTACAGGTTGGTCGTAGCTGAACGATGCGGCGATGGGCTTGACCCTTCGCGCTGGCAAAAGCCATTCAACAATAGCGATGATGGTCGAAAGATAACAATCGATATAGGACCTGGACAGCTGGAGCAATTCCAGTCGCAGGAACACAATGCTGTAACTATCCGCTTCCTCAAGGATCAGCAGGGGAAGGCCGTCGGATAAAAGCGAAGAGGAGTGTGCGAGGACTTTAAGCGCATCTCCCAGTGTCGGGCTGGACATCATGGGATAAAGCTGCGAATAGAGCTGGCCCGGATGGAACAGTTCGCGGCAGTGAAGGCCAATGTCGGGATTCTCGGCGTCTGCCTCGAGGAACCCCATGAAGTTCGAGATATCCTCGATACGCACCCTCTCGGCGTTCGCCGCTTCTGCGCTCAAGCGCGCATGCAAGCCATTGACCCATTCAGAGGGAGGGGGCGCATATTCCTTGAGTCTCAACACGATTCGGGCGCAGGAGGAGGCAAGCGTCGTCATGGCCTCAAAGCACCTCGATGCTGTTGGTTTTTCGCGCCCGGAGCTGCCCGGGGGACAAGCCGAACCAACGCTGACAAGCTTTATGCAGGCTGCTCGATTCACAGAACCCAAGCAGTGATGTGATTTTCTTGAGACTCATCGTAGAGGTGCACAAGAGGTTGTTGGCGAGCTCCTTGCGCAGTTGCTCCTGCAAAGCGGAAAAAGTGAAACCCTCATTCTCCAGGGACTTTTGCAGCGTTCGTTTGCTCATGCCCAGCGTCAGCGCCATGTTCTCGAGTGAAGGCAGCCGGCCATCTGAGACACCGGCGGAAAAAGCCGAGCGAACTTTCTCGACCAGCGATCCTTTCACCCGCTCTTCCAGCAGCGCCTCGGCATATCGGCCGTGAACGGCGTCCAGCGCAGGGTTGCAGGTCGCCACGGGAATGGCCTGGATGTCGCTATCGAAGGTAAACCTAAGATGCGGAGCATCAAACAGGATGTGGCTGCCGAATAGCTGCGTCAGGTCATTCGTTTCAAGCGGCTCCGGGTAGGGCATTTCAACCCTGATCGGATCGACTTTCGAGGGATGAGCCAGCCAGTGGATGAGCCCTAGTAAAAGAGCGGCTACAGCATCAAAAAAATACCGGGGGGCTTCGTAGGAACCGCCCGGTTGAACGGTGAGGATGAAGTCTGCACACGCCTCTTCAAAGGTGAGGACCGAAGAATCAGTGATTAACGGGTGATATCGTGCCAGGCGCTCCAGCGCAACTTTGATCGTGGAACTGGACATTACCAAATAACCCGGCACGCCAAGAAAATAGGGCCTGCCGAAATCATAGGCAATCAAACCAATATTTTCATCTCGGGTATTTGCATAAGCATCATTGCAAAAGCGATAAACTAGAGCGAGGTCAAGCTTGTCGGTGGTTATACCATTTGACAGTTCGGCCTGAAAATCGGCTAGAAGACTATTGAGTGCCTTATTATTTTTCGAGATCGCCTGGGCAACATTGTTAAATGCAGTCGCCGAAATTGTACACATTGCTCACCCTGAAAAATTCACAACTCACGGATAGTTTCGGCATTCAAGTTAGAAAACATGAACTGCGCGATCGGACATAATAAAAGAAGCTCAAGACACTAGGCAAGGATGACTGTCGGTGTGATGATTTATTCGGTGGTAGCTTAAGGCCACTTTCTTGAATGGATATTTGGAGAGAATTCAAATCGGTTTCATGCGCACACCAGCGCACTACCAGCGCAGGTCCGACGCAGAGCGTTTTGCACGCGTTGATTATCAACTGTAGTGGAGGCTGAGTTGAGTTTCACCGTTCGGTTTGCTCTTCGCTTCTGAGACTGGCGTACCAATATGGCGGCGTCGATCGAAAGGTAATATTGATGGTCTCTCACGTTGATATGTGTTCCGACCTGGAATTTTGCAGCGTTTGTTCAGATGAGGCATTGGAATTTGTACACTGGTTCTACGATGAGCTGGCGCGGGGCCAATTGTTTCTGGCGTTCCAACCTGTTACGTCGGTCAAGCCCGGCACGATTTTCTACTACGAAGGGCTTCTGAGGCATTGCGAAGGCCCGATGAAAACTAATCCCTTTCCGATCCTGGAAGGTCGCAAGTCCATTAGAAAGTTAGATCATTGCGTGGTCTCTAGCGTCATTTCAATGTTGCGCGATAATCCGGGCATTCGCCTGGGTTGCAATGTATCTGCACAGAGTGCAGTACTGGATGAGAGATGGAGCGACATTATCGCGCAATTAGTTGCAGAACCCTTGCTGGCAAAAAGACTGGTCATCGAAATAACCGAAAGCGCTTTAGCAAACCATGACGCAGCCGCGGAGTTTGTTATCCGCATGCGCAGTTTGGGGTGCCTGACAGCAGTTGATGATTTTGGTTCGGGCTTCAGTACTCTCGAGTTTATTCGCACGGCATCCCCCGACATTATAAAAATCGATAAGGGATATCTGCACCGAGCCCGTCACTGTGAAGTCGCTGCCAAGGCCTTCGAACACCTGATGGGACTGTGTCAGACATTTGTGCCCCATGTCGTGGCTGAAGGTGTGGAATTTGCGAGTGACACCGAGCGACTGGTGCACTGTTCAGCGCAATGGATGCAGGGCTTTCTGATTGCAAAGCCGCAACGCGTTTTACCAGGCGCATCGAGGCATTGCGTGGTCGTTAATTATCCGACCCCGTAACCGAGCGTTGATCGACGCTGATTTACTTTAAATGACCGACCGAGGTAAAAATGTTGCTGCGCAAATTAAAAATAGCCAATCGCGTGCTGGTGTGTTTTGCCTCGATGGTTTTGATTGTATTGATGCTGGGCGTTTTTGGCCTTTTACAAATTGCCAAGGTTCGGGAAGAAGGGCAGAGGATCGAGAACGATGCGCTGCCTGGTGTCGCATTGGGAGACGATATCGCCCTGGCTTTTTCGAACACCCGAGTCGACGTCGTTCGTTTGATGTCAGTCGGTGTAGCCAAATTGCCGGAGGCTTTCGCCAGCTATCAGGACAAGGTCAAGGCATTCAATTCGGCGGTTGATCACTATCGCCCGCTGATCAATACACGGGAAGAAGAAACGGCTATCGGTGCGCTGCTGTCGTTGTTCGCCACCTACAACACCGATGCCCAAGCCAGTTACGAGCTTTTGCAAAACGGCAAAAGCGAGGCGGCCCAGGCTGTCATCATGGGCAAAATGGTGACCACCGCAGGGTTGATCAAAGAACAACTCGCGAACCTGGAAACCATCAACGACGATACCAAGGCCAGTGCAGTCGACGCGGCTGCCGCTGCCTATAGCGAGGCCCAACTGGTGGTCGGCATCGTACTGGTCGTGGCGTTGCTGTATACGATGATGCTCGCCTGGCGATTGATCGCGAGCCTGGCGGGGCCCATCAAGCTGGCACTCGACAGCTCGGATCAAGTCGCGTCCGGCGATCTGCGCAAGACGGTTGTGGACATCGAGGGCACCGATGAAGCGGCCTTGTTACTTCAATCCATGGAGCGCATGCGTGGCAACCTGCATGCGATGCTCCTGCAGATTGGGGCTGCGTCGAACCAATTGGGATCAGCCGCTGAAGAGCTCAATGCGTTGATGCGCGACAGTCATGCGGATTTGAATGCCCAGAATGTTGAAATCGAAATGGCGGTGACTGCCGTTACGGAGATGACGCAAGCGGTCGAAGAAGTTGCGCGCAATGCCGTATCCACGTCCGAGGCGTCCCGTTCGTCAAACAGTGCCGCTCGTTCCGGGCAGGAAGAGCTCGATGTCACCCTGGGCTCGATCACCGATCTGGTGCGCAATGTGGGTGAGGCGTCCGCTCAGGCGCAGTTGTTGTCGGATCACACACAAGCTATCAGTAAGGTTCTGGAGGTGATTCGCGCGGTGTCGGAACAGACTAACCTGTTGGCGCTGAACGCCGCGATCGAGGCGGCCAGGGCGGGCGAAGCGGGGCGTGGGTTTGCCGTGGTTGCCGATGAGGTTCGAGGACTGGCCTATCGCACCGGTGAGTCCACGCGGGAAATCGAAAGCATGATCGAACAGGTTCACGTCGGTACGCACAACACCGTGCAGGCGCTGGGGCACAGTACATCACAGGCCGAGCGCACCCATTCTCAAGCCACTTTGGCCAATCACGCGTTGTCGGTGATCGTCAAATCGGTTGCCGAGATTGATGAGCGCAATCTGGTGATTGCCAGCGCTTCGGAAGAACAGGCGCAGGTCGCTCGAGAAGTCGATCAGAACCTGGTGCGTATTCGCGACCTGTCGGCTCAATCGGCTGTTCGTGCAAGCCAAACCACCAGTGCCAGCCAGATGCTCGCGCAACTGGCCGGCGAGCTTAATGTCACGATCCAACGCTTCACGCTCTGAATTGCGGCGCTGCCGGATCCTCCTCGAGGGAAGATCCGGCCAGCCTCCGGTGTTCTAGAACGTGTACGCCACCCCCATCTGCACCGTCCGCGGTGCACCCGGATAGGCATAGGTGTTGAACGCGCCTTCGTCGTAACCCTTGTTGAAGACATTCTTCACATCCAGGTTCAACCGCACGTGCTCGTTGACCTTGTAGAAGCTCAGCAAGTCCACCACGCTGTAGCGGTCCATGCTGTAGGTGGTCGCTTCGGTCTGGCCGTTGCGGTCATCCACGTATTTAACGCCGGCGCCCAAGCCCAATCCCTTGGCGAAGCCATCCTGAAACTCGTAGGTGTTGAGCAGGCTGAAGCTGTTGCGCGGAATGTTGGCCAGGCGCGTGCCGTTGGGCAGGCGATTGTCCTCGATCACTTCGGCATCGACGTACGCGTAGCCACCGATCACTCGCCACTCTGGGGTAATGTTGCCGGCAACGTTGATGTCCAGCCCACGGCTGCGCACTTTGCCCGCCGCCACGCTGTAGTTGGTGTTCACCGGGTCAAGGGTCAGCACGTTTTCCTTGACGATGTGGTACACCGCCGCATCGACGCTCAGTTGGCGATCCAGCGCTTCCCATTTCACACCCAGCTCATAGGACTTGCCTTTCTCCGGATCGAAGCCACCGCCGGCGAACGGAGTGCCGCTGTTCGGTTTGAACGAGCGCGCGGTGTTGGCGTAGACGGCGACGGTATCGGTCAGGTCATACAGCAAGCCAAAGCGCGGTGTGGCCGCATTCTGGCCCTTGGTGAAGTCCCGGGAGTTGACCAGCTTGTCATCGTAGTCATGCTCGAAGCGCTCCAGACGCACACCGGCCAGGGCCTTCAGGCGCTCGGTCAGCGCAACCTGGTCTTGGATGAAGAACGCCCAGGTCTTGAGGTTTTCCTTGTCCCAGGTGGTGGTGCGGGTGAGGGCAGGGCGGGGCTGTCCAAGGACCGGGGTGTAGATGTCGATTGGATAGGTGCCGTTGGCCGCCGACGAGCGCCGGATGATCGAGTTGTAGTCGTAGTTCTCGTACTCGATGCCGGTCAGCAGCGTATGAGCGAAACCTGCCGTGTCGAAGTGGCCGGTGAGATTCAGTTGGAAGTCACGGTCGGTCCACTCAAGCTTCCGGTAGTTGAAGTTGCGCTGCAACGTACGGCCATCGGCCGGCGCGCCATTGGCTTCGACCGCATTGCCTTCAAGCGAGCCATCGAGAAACTGGAAGCCACCGCCTAGGGTCCAGTCGTCATTGAGCATGTGCTCGAAACGCACTTGGGCCATGTTGTTGTCATTGTGCAGCAGGTTGTCGCTGCCTTTTTCCCAGATGTAGGTATCGCGCGAGGCGCTGCCGGATTGCGTGGGGTAGCGTGTCAATCCACGGTCGAGCGGGTGGTTGTTGCGCATGAAGTCACCCTCGAAGATGATCTTCGTGGTGTCGTTGACCTGCCAGCTCACCACCGGCGCAACGTCATACCGCTCACTTTCGACATCATCACGGAAACTGTCACCCCCTTCGCCCAGCAGGTTCAGGCGATAGGCCAGGCTGCCGTCCTGATTGAGCGGCCCGGTGGCATCGAGCGTGGCACGGTGCATGCCCTGGTCATCGAACTGGCTGCCCAACGTCACTTTCGATTCTGGCAACGGCTGCTTGCTGACTACGTTGAACGTGCCACCCGGATCGCCACGGCCATACAGGCTGGTGGCCGGACCGCGCAGCACTTCCAGACGCTCGATGGTATTGGCGTCCGGGGCATTCGGGTAGCCACGGTTGATGGGGAAACCGTTGCGGTAGAACTCGCCGGTGGTGAAGCCGCGCACGGTGAACGTGGTCAAACCCTGGCCGCCGAAGTTATTGGCGCGTCCTACGCCACCGGCGTAATCCAGCGCGTCCTGCAGGCGCGTGGCGCTGGTGTCCTCGATGACATCGCGAGGCACCACGCTGACCGATTGCGGCGTTTCATGCAGGGCGGTATCGGTGCGGGTGGCGCTGGCCGAGCGGGTGGCCTTGTAACCTTCGACCGGGCCGTCGGCACGTTCGACATTCAGCGCATCGGCATTGATGGTGAGGGCTTCGAGTTCAATACTGACGGGTTCTTGAGCGGGTTGCTCAGCCCAGGACAACGAGGGGACAGCTTGTAGCAGACAAAGGGAAACGAGGGTGCGGCGCATTGGTAGGGAAATCCTTGCGGGGGCAGGGTAAAGAAAGCGCGCGGATATTATCTGCGAATAGTTCCTATTAGCAATGTAATTTTGGGATGATGGTATGCCGAACCAAAACCGTGATTTTCCCTCCTGTTAATTCAAGACTGGCCGATAAGGATCAACGTCTACGGCTGATTTACTTGTGGTGTGAAGTTGAAAAAATCCATCCTGATCTGCTGCATCGCGTGGCTGGCGGGCTGCGTCGGTCACTACCAGCAACCGGCGTCGAGCGCTCCCCATGCCACCCTCGAGGCCAAATGGGGCACGAACAATTTGATGAATGGTGGTAGCCAGGCGTACTGGGCGTATCACGATAGGCGCTGCCAGGACACGACCGAGACCGGCGTGCTGGGCGCGCTCTCGCAGACGGAGCCTGCGAAGAATCGATTTCTGATCAAGGCGGATCAGCGCATTTACCTGACGGCGGCCAGCATGGGCATCATCGAGCGCAAGAGCAGCGGCGACGCACTGATTCACCGCAGCTGCATGAACGCCAGCAGCTTTGTGCCCGAGGTGGGGGTGACGTACCAGGCCACACATTCGGCGACGGAGTCGGCGTGTTCGTTGGCGGTCGTCGACACGCGCACCGGTCAAGCACCGACATCGCTGGTCGTCGAGACCATCTCGAAAGAGTGTGGTTTTTGACGGGTGCCTTCGCCGTCACCTCGCAATAAACGTGGCCACGACGGCCACCTTTGCGCTGACTAAGCATCCAGTTCCAAAAGCACCGCTTGCAAGCGCCTGATCGTCGCCTCCGTGCACGCTTGCATGGGCTCCCGAAGCTCATTGGCAATCAGGCCCTGAAGGCTCAGCGCAGCTTTCACCACCGCAGGATTGGCTTCGACAAACGCCATCTGAATCCACGGCAGCAGCCGGTAGAACGTCGCCCGTGCACCGGCCACATCGGCTTGATCCATTTCATTCATCAACTGGACGTAGAGATCGGCCCGCACATGCGCGGAGGCGGATATTGCACCCGCGCCGCCCAGCGCCAGATTCGAAAAGATCTGCACGTCTTCGCCCGTCAGCACCTCGGCCAGGCCATCGTTGATGAGCGCCAGGGTGGTTTCGATGTCCCCGCCGCAATCCTTCACCGCCGCGATATTGGGGTGACCCACGATCCTTCTTAGGGTTTCCCGCTCTATCCGTACGCCGGTCCGATAGGGAATATCATACACCACCACCGGCAGCGACGATGCGTCAGCCACTGTCTGGAAAAACGATTCAAGGCCTTGTTGTGAAGGGCGGATGTAGCAGGGTGCCGGAACAAGGACGCCGGCAATGTCACGTGCCTGGATCTTTTGCTGGAATGCCAGGAGTTCGTGCAGGTTGTAACCTGACAGCCCCATGATCACCTGATGTGGCTGCGCGACTTGCAGCACGGCATCCAGCACCGCCAGTTGTTCGTCCTTGCTCATGGCAGCCGCTTCGCCGGTGGTGCCACACACCACCAGGCCGCGCACACCGTCCGCCAACAGCTTCGTCACCAAGCCAGCAAGGGCGTCGAAATCAACGTGCCCAGCACGAAAAGGTGTGACCAGTGCAACCCAGATACCGCGAAAATTAGACATGCATGACTCCTAAGGCAGACCGATTAGTCGACGTCAGAGGAGGAGAGGGGAATCAAGCAGGGGGAGGAAACCTGGCGCTATCTGTCCTGTCAGCTCATCTGACGGGACAGCGCCCCGGTCAAATGAGCGACTGTTTCTTCGATTTCTTGGCAACGGACACACATGCGCAGCCCTGGGCAAAAAGGCCCTGGGTCGTCAGCATGGGGTGAGCGTTGAGAATCATGAATGATCCGTTGCCAAGTTAGGTGAAGCCGGATAATGCGCAGGGTGGCGCGCGCAAGTCAACCACCTATCTCGCGACTTGCCCGCCCCAACCTGTAGGAGCGAGCATGCTCGCGATGGTGGTACAGGCACCGCGGAGTGCCAGGCCGCCAGCGTTATCGTTAACGACCATCGCGAGCATGCTCGCTCCTACAGATTTGGTGTGACCTCTGTGGGAGCGAGCCTGCTCGCGATTGCGGGCGTCCTGATACCCCGCAGTGTCAGAGCGCCGCTTTCACCTGCAACCCCACCACCAAGGCGTTGTCGATGTCCTGTCCGGAAAACGCCCCCGGCTCGATGATGTATTGCAGGTTCGGCCGCAGGGTCAGCCAAGGGGTCGCTTGATAGCCGTAGCCGAGCTCGATCAATTGTTCGGCGCTGTCCAGGTTCGACAGCGGCGTGCCGTTGGCCAGTGCGGCGTCCTGTTGTACGTCGCGGCTGCGCGGGTTGGGCACCGCGCGGCCGTAGCCCAGGGCAACGGTGTCACGCGGGCGGTTTTCGAACGGTTTGTACAGCACCACGCCGGTGCCGTACCACTTGCTGAACGGTGACGCCGCTTCACTCGCTGCCGAATATTGGCCGAAGGCATGCAGGCTGCGGCCCTGGTTCGTGGACGAGTTCCACACCGCCTGGTTGATCAGCAGGTAATGACCGCCACGGCCGGACACTTCCTTGTCGCTGCCGATGCGTTTGACATCGGAGCTGTCGTAGTAATAGCCAACCTTGTATTCGCCGGGCAGGCTGCCGGCGTGTTTGTACACCAGCTCGATGGGTACCACGGTGCCGGTGGTGTGTTTCGGGCCCAGGTGCCAGGCGCGGCTGGAGTTGCCGTTGCTCGACGGGTCGACGTTGAACGCGGCCACGCGCAGTTGCCAGGCTGACGACAGGTCGTATTTCACCCGTGCCCCCAGGTGAGCGTTGGGGTAGTTGGTCCAGCCGCTGCCGCCGGACATGTTCAGCGGGTGGCCGCAGAAACCGGCGTTCATGAAGTTGCAGAGGATGCCGCTGTCGAGACCGCCCAGGTCGTTGCCCATGGCCATGTAGCCGAGCTTGACGTTGAGTGCGGGAGTGAACAGCGTGCGCTCATAACTCAGCTCGGTCAGGCGGGTGTAGAGGCCGCCGTAGTTTTCCTGGATCGGCAGGCGGTTGCCCACCAGGTCTTCGGAGGCGCTGTTGCCGCGACGGTCGTTGATGGTCAGTTGGACTTTGCCGGCATTGTCGACGCCATACAGCTTGCTCAAGTCGAACTGCGCGCCGAGCTTGATGTTCTGCGAATAGCGCGCCGAGCGGTGCAGGCCGCCGTCGACGTTGTAGGCGGTTTCGCCGCTGTAATCGCCGGTGAACTTGACGCCGTCTTCATCGAGTTGGTGGCGCAGGCCACCCCAGTCGCCGGTCAGGGTGTTGCGGGTGAACAGGTCGGATTCGGCGAAGGCGGGCAGGGCTGTGCTGCAGGTGAGACCGAACAGCACCCCGGTGACGACGCCGGGGTGGGAAAAACGAACTGGCATGTGAAACTTCCTGCTGAAAGCTAGTACGGAAAATGACGCGGCACCCGAAGGTGCCGCGCACTGTTGCAATGAAGGGAGCCGCAGTTACGGCAGGGCGTAGGCCATCACGTAGTCGCCGCGATCGGTCGACTGACGCGCACCACCGGCGGTGATGACCACGTATTGCTTGCCGGTTTTTGGCGACACGTACGTCATCGGGCCACCCTGGCTGCCCACCGGCAGGCGGGCTTTCCAGACTTCTTCACCGTTGCCGCTGTTGAACGCACGCAGGTAGAAGTCCTGGGTGCCGGCGATGAAGATCAGGCCGCCCTGGGTCGACAGTGTGCCGCCGAGGGTCGGCAGGCCGATCTTGATTGGCAGGTGCATGCGGATCCCCAGAGGACCGGTGTCTTCAACGGTGCCGACCGGCACTTGCCACGCGATTTTCTGGGTCTTCATGTCGATCGCGGTCAGCGTTCCGAACGGCGGCGCCTGGCAGGGAATGCCGGCCACCGACAGGAAGCGGTTCTTGTTCACGGCATAAGGCGTGCCTTTGAGCGGAACGGCGCCCATGCCCGTGTTAAGCGCTTCGCCACCGGAGGTGGTCTGGCCCTTGTTCTGCGACGCGATCATCTGGATCCACAGGCCCAGGCGCATGTCGTTGACAAAGATGAAGCCATGCACCGGGTCGGTGGAGATGCTGCCCCAGTTCATGCCACCCAGGGAACCGGGGAAACTCAGCGATTTGTCGGTCCCCGGTGCGGTGTAGAGGCCGTCATAACGCATCGATTTGAAATCGATCCGGCACAGCAGCTGGTCGTACGGCGTCGCGCCCCACATGTCCGACTCGGTCAGGTGCTGGGCACCGATCTGCGGCATGCCCACCGATTTCGGCTGGGTCGGCGAGTACGGCTCATTAGGGATGTTGGACGCCTTGACCGGTACTTCCTTGACCTCTGTCAGCGGCTTGCCGGTGGCACGGTCCAGTACGTAGATCTGTCCGGCCTTGGTGCCGATCACCAGCGCCGGGATGGTTTTGCCGTCCTTGGTGAAATCGATCAGGCTCGGCTGCATCGGCAGGTCGAAGTCCCAGAGGTCGTTGTGGACGGTCTGGTAAACCCACTTTTCTGCGCCGCTGTTGGCGTCCAGCGCCAGGATCGAAGCGCCGTAGGTGTGATCCAGCTTGCTGCGCTCCACGCCGTAAATGTCGGTGGACGAGCTGCCCATTGGCAGGAACACCGTGTTGGTGGTGGCGTCGTAGGACATCGGCGCCCAGCTGTTCGGCGTGCTGCGCACATAGGTGGTGCCGTCGGCGGGCGCGTTGCGATCCTGCGGGTTGCCCGGGTCGAACGCCCAACGCATGGCGCCGGTGATCACGTCAAAACCACGGATCACGCCGCCTGGCATGTCGGTCTGCACGTTGTCGGCCACACGACCGCCAACTACCACCGTGGTGCCCGCCATCAACGGCGCGGAAGACAACTGATAGTAGCTGTCCGGCACATCACCCAGGCCGGCCTTGAGGTCGACCTGGCCGTTGTTGCCAAAGCCCTGGCAGAACTCGCCGGTGTCGGCATCGACGGCGATCAGGCGGGCGTCGATGGAGTTGGTCAATAAACGACGCTGGCAGTTGGCGCCAGGTGAAACTGCAACCGGCTCCGCCAGCGACGGCGTTTGCGGCGGGGCGACGGCGGCCGTCGCGTCGAAGTAGGCCATGCCACGGCAGCGCTGCCAGACCTTGGACTGGGCGTTGATCGCGTTCTTCCAGAGTTCCTTGCCCGTGTCGGCATCCAGCGCAATCAGGTTGTTATGCGGGGTACAGATGAACACCTTGTTGCCGACCTGCAATGGGGTGAGCTGGTCTTCGGCGCCATTGCCGTCACTCTCGGCCACGTCGCCGGTGTGATAGGTCCAGGCGACCTGCAACTTGTCGACGTTGGTGCGATTGATCTGGTCCAGCGCGGCAAAGCGGCTGCCACCCTCGGTGTTGCCATAATGCGCCCAGTCTTTCTGCGCCTTTTCAGGCGCTACCGGCGTCAGGCTAGGGCCGGTGCCCGTCGCGGCGACGGTAGGGTGTGCAACGAACATGTTGCCGCCAGCGACGGCGACCGCTACAGCCAGCACGGCGGCAATGCCAAAGGCACCGCGACCTGGCACGCCACCGCTGGCACGCTGCAGCAGCGGATAGACCAACGCCACCACCACGCCCACGACGCTGAACATGAACAGGCGCGAGAACACCGGCCAGAACACCAGGCCGGCATCGATCACCGCCCAGATCGCCGTGCCCACCAGGAACGCTGCGAACAACCAGGCACCAGCGGGTCTGAAGCGAGCGATCAGCAGGCCGGAAACAGCCATTACCAGACCGCCCACCAGGAAGTACCACGACCCCCCCCAGGCTGACCAATTTCACGCCGCCAGCAGCCAGCGCCAGGCCGAGGAGGGCGATGACCACGCCCAGCCCGACCAGTATGAATTTTGATAGGCCTGAGAGGCCCTGACTCTGCTTCACGTTGAATGTCCCGTTGGAAAGAGGGACGCAGCATATAGATAGGTAACTACCTAGTTAAATCATAAATTCACGACGAAGGTGGATTAGCGTGAGTTCGCGCAAACAGTGGCATGCGCTCGATGATCCAGCTCAGGCACTCTTCGGCGGCAGGGGATAGCGGGCGCCTGGCTTTAACCAACAGGCGTGCATGGGCGGTCTGGAAAAAATTGTGATTGATGGAGAGAGCAACCAGATCGTCACCGGTAATGCTCAGGGAGTCTGCAAAACCACCCAGCAGAGTCACACCGTTGCCTCGGCTGACGAAGCGGCGCAGGCCTTCCAGCGAATTGGTGACAAGGGTCGGATGCAGTTGCAGGTTCTCCGAGAAGGCGACCCAACGTACTGCCTGGCCCAGCCCATATTCTGGCGGCATCAGGGCCAGTGGGTACTCGAGCAACTCCTTGACCTCGACCGCAGTACCCCGCACAGCCAGAGGGTGCCGGGCATGTACCAGCAACTCAACCGGCTGCAACGCGCTGCAGCGGTATTCAATTTCAGGGTGTGGGGCCGGGTTGTAGGCGATACCGATGTGGGCACGGTTTTGCGCGACCTCCGTCAGCACTTCGTCGACCGGCAGGATATCCATCAGTATCCTGAGCCCCGGATAAGTCGAACAAAAGTCGGTGAGAACTGATTCCATCAGTCCGTCCACGTAGCCTTGGCTGAGGACGATGCGGATCTCCCCGGTCTGCAAACCCATCAGCGCGTTCAGTTGATCTTCGAGGCGCTCCTGCTCCGACTGGCAGCCTCGCCAAAACTCCAGCAAACACTGAGCAGCCTCCGTTGGCAGTACGCCACGCGCCTGGCGCTCGAACAACTGCGCGCCCACTTCGCTCTCCAGCAACTTGATCTGCCGGGTGATGACCGAGGGAGCGGTATTCAGGTTGTCTGCCGCCCCTCGTATGGAGCCCGTCTTGAGTACTTCGTGGAAGTACCGAATTCGCCGCTGATTGAGCTCGCGCATGTTCAACCTCCGTTGCTCTTAGGGCAACGATAGTACCAACAAGTTGCTCTTGCTGTAGCCAGCGTCCCGTCAGACCATGACCTCACCCC
>Ga0308165_1001715_pt1 | contig 29280 bp, 33 predicted proteins | sample PhyWR2_FD_201032 | JGI IMG/M metagenome (GOLD analysis project Ga0308165, IMG submission 201032) | Phyllosphere microbial communities from UC Gill Tract Community Farm, Albany, California, United States - DLSLW.R2 | ecosystem: Host-associated > Plants > Phyllosphere > Unclassified | place: USA... | reverse complement strand
GATTCACAAATCGTATAAAAAATTCTGACATCCGTCAGCTAATCAGCCAATCTGTTCAGATAAATACAAATAAATCTGACAGCTTGGCTGATTTCAGTTTATGGCAAAATAGTTGAGATTAACACAAAAAAATTCAGCCTAGTATTATGTTTAATAAGAAGAAAAATAACGATAAAGAAGAAAATATAATGAATCCTGAAAATACATCAGAAAATACTGCTGAAAATGTAGAGAATACTGATGCTTCTGCAAATGAAACTGAGCAGGCTCCAGAATTATCTGCTGAAGAAAAATTGCAAGCAGAAGTTCAACAGCTTAACGACAAATATTTACGTTTATACGCAGAATTCGACAATTATAAACGCCGTACCCAAAAAGAACGTGTAGAATTATTGCAAACAGCTGGTAAAGATGTAATTGTATCGCTTTTACCAGTTTTAGATGATTTCGACCGTGCATTAAAAGCAATGGAAACTGCTGCTGATGTTGCTCCGGTAAAAGAAGGTATTTTGTTGGTTAGTACAAAACTGAAAAACACACTGGCACAGAAAGGCCTGAAAGATGTAGAAAGCATCAGCCAACCTTTTAATACCGATTTCCACGAGGCAATTACCAATATCCCAGCCCCTACTGAGGATTTAAAAGGAAAAGTAATTGATGAAGTTGAAAAAGGATATACCTTAAATGATAATGTAATCCGCTTTGCTAAAGTTGTAGTTGGAGCATAAAAAAGTAAATTATTGAATGATTGAAATGAATGGTTGAATGCTAAATACCATTCTCTTATTCCATCAGTCATTTAATGATTAATACAGAAATAATTATTGAATAATTGAATTTTGAATAATTGAATTAACATTCTCTTATTTCCATCACTCAATCATTCAATCATTTTATAAAGAAGATGAGTAAAAGAGATTATTACGACGTATTGGGCGTAGCCAGGGGCGCAGCTGCTGATGAGATAAAGAAAGCCTACCGCAAGATGGCGATTAAATATCACCCGGATAAAAACCCTGGGGATAAAGCTGCTGAAGATAAATTTAAGGAAGCTGCCGAAGCCTATGAGGTATTAAGCAGTCCGGAGAAAAAACAACGTTATGATCAATATGGTCATGCAGGAGTTGGCGGCGCAAGTAGCGGTGGCTACGGCGGTGGCGGCATGAACATGGACGATATTTTTAGCAATTTCGGCGATGTATTTGGTGGCCATAATCCTTTCGAAAGCTTTTTCGGCGGTGGTGGCGGCGGCCAGCAACGTGGTGGCCGTAGGGTTGCCAAAGGTTCTAACCTACGTATAAAAGTTAAATTAACCCTTGAAGAAATTGCACACGGCGCAGAGAAAAAAATCAAGGTTAATAAATTAATCGTTTGTAAAACCTGCGATGGCTCGGGCGCAAAAGATAAATCATCGGTAAGTACCTGTGGTACCTGCGGAGGTAGCGGCCAAGTACGCAGGGTAACTAATACCATTTTGGGCCAGATGCAAACAGCATCTACATGCCCTACTTGTAATGGTAGCGGACAACAGATTACTTCTAAATGTACTGTTTGCCATGGAGACGGTGTGGTACGTGGAGAAGAAACCATTACCATTAACATCCCTGCCGGAGTAAGTGAAGGCATGCAGTTAAGCATGAGTGGAAAAGGAAATGCAGCTCCTAATGGCGGTATCCCAGGTGATTTAATTATTTTAATTGAAGAAACACCACACGAAACCTTAAAACGTGAAGGCAATAACATTGTATACGATTTGCATTTAAGCTTTGTTGATGCTGCTTTAGGAATGAGCATCGAAGTACCAACCATTGATGGTAAAGCAAAAATTAAAATCGATCCAGGAACTCAAAGTGGTAAATTATTGCGCTTAAAAGGTAAAGGTTTACCAGAAGTGAACTCTTACCATAGGGGTGATGAAATTATCCATATCAACATCTGGACACCAAAAGCTTTAAGCAGCGACGAACGCAGTGCTTTAGAGAAACTTCGTGAATCTCCAAACTTTAAACCTCAACCAGGTAAAAATGATAAGAGTTTCTTCGAAAGAATGAAAGAATACTTCGAGTAATTATTAAATATTAAATTTAAGAACCGATGTCGCAAGCATCGGTTTTTTTTATGCAATCGTCATACTGAATTTATTTCAGCATCTGTATTAATTCACCTCACCTATCTGAGAAATTGTTTGCCTTGGGGGTTGCCAAATTTGCAAAATAGGTATTAAACAGCAATATAGATGAATTCAAAAATGCCTTTAGAAAAAACTCAATAGCAGTATCAATATTCACCTATAGGTCGGTGCCTCACCTACCGAAACTAAGCAGCCTTTATAAGAGAAATTACATGATTGCTTTAACTTAATATTTTTACCAGTAAGATAACAGTAATTTGAAAAGCAGTTGAGTAATTATATTGGCATCAATCGGGCTATACGCTATAGCTCCGAATAAAAATCGGAGGCTGCCGCTGCTATCCCGTTTATTAACAACAGTTTTTGCTACTATTCAAGGTAGCCTGGCCAGCGCCAATTTTTCACCTATCGGTTGGTGTTTCACTGACTGAAAATAAGCAGCATCAAAGGATCAAATTACATGATTGTTTCACCTATCAGTTGGTTTCTCACCGACCGAAACTAAATAGAACTTGATAAACACCATGCTATTTCCCCCAAAAACCACAGGCCTCAATAAAATAAACCTGATAGCAATGGTATTTCGGTTCACTTCATTTAATTTAGCAAAAACATTAACGAAATTTAATGGATAGCAGGACCACAGTTTCCGAAGAAACACTGCAATTGCTTTCCAAAATACAAAAAACTATGCGCATTGCTATTATCGATCTTGGCACCAACACTTTCCATTTGCTTATTGCTGAAACAGAGGGAAAGCAATTTGAAATTCTTTACAAAACCAATGTACCCGTTAAGTTGGGCGAAGGTAGAATTAACGATAATCTCATCATTCCTGAAGCCTTTGAAAGAGGAATAAGCTGTCTTGAAAATTTTAGCCGGACCATCTCCGAGTTCCGGGTTGATGAGGTAAGGGCAACAGCTACTTCGGCAATTAGAAGTGCTGAAAATGGAAATGAATTTGTAGATGTAGTTAAAACTAGCGCAGGAATAACGATCGAAACCATTACTGGCGATGAAGAAGCTGAATTAATTTACCAGGGTGTAAAACTAAGTGGTGCAGTTACTGAGCTATCGTTAATTATGGATATTGGAGGTGGGAGCGTAGAATTTATTCTTTGTGATACCGAAAGATTAATCTGGAAGAAAAGTTATAACATTGGCGCTGCACGTTTAATGCAACAGTTCTTTAAATCCGATCCATTGGCCGATGAAGAGAAAAATGCCATTTTGTTCCATGTTCAAAATCAATTGACAGATCTATTTGATATCTGCGAAAAATATAAACCAAAAATACTAATCGGTTCAGCTGGTGCATTTGAAACATTTGCAGCACTTATCACGAGAAAAAACAATCAAAAGGCAGACATTGCAACAATGAAAACTTTAGCATTGAATTTTGATGATTACATAGAAATAGCAATTAAAATACTCAACTCTACACATCAGGAAAGAACCGAAATGCAAGACATAATTCCTTTACGGGTAGATATGATTGTTATTGCTGCCTTGATCACCAATTACATATTGGGTAGAACAAAAATAAACCATTTGAAGCTTTCTACATATGATTTAAAAATGGGCGTACTGGCCAGTATGATGCAATAACAGATATCCATTTCTATAGGTGACTTCTTTACACTAATGTAATTTACTTTTCTTTGGTGCAATAATCATACGCCCCATAATCATGTGTTCTGCTTTTTTAAGCTTAAGATCATTCTGTTTGTCTTTAGAAAAATTGAGTATTAGCATACCATTATACTGTATACTTTCAACAATCATCTGGTTATTTTTAACGTTAAATTTATCATCTAAACTTATCTCATACCGGCCGTTTTCATCGGTTGTTGCAAAAAACTTGGTATCAACAATCGTTAATCTAATCCCTGCTGCAGGCTTGTTATCGGCACCAAAAACATAACCATATACTTTTTTAGGTATAATCGGCTTTGTATCTCCGTGTTTGTGGTTAATACTTTTTATAGTTTCAATTGGTGCTTTAATATTTTTAGCCTGTGCATCCATCACAAAAATGCTCATGCCTATAGCCAGTACACCAAGATATTTCATCCAGTTTCTATTTGTTGTTGGCATAACCGACAAATGATAATTAAGCTGGTTTAATTGAGTTTGGCTCAACCGGCCGCATACAGAAGAACCTGAATTGGATAATACACCGATGATTTCGGCATTAGTATAGCCTGAAAAATCAATTACATTTTTACTGCAGGCCGTACAGAAATTAAAACCTGCACCCTTTTCCATTTCATCCCAATTTTGCAAACAGGGTTCAGCAATGGTAACTTCGTTAATTCTCCTTTTCATCGTGATCATTTTATTAGATGATGTAACGATGTAGGATATTCCACAAAGAGATTTAAATAAATTTAAGGAGTTCGTTATAAAGCTTTTCGGTTGGCAAGCCCATTACATTCGTATACGAACCCTCAATGCGCGTTACTACAACAATTCCCCACCAATCTTGCACACCATAACTGCCTGCTTTATCATATGGTTGGTAATTATCAATGTAGAAATCAATTTCCTCACTGTTAACGGCTTTACAGTACACTTCCGTACGATCATAAAATGAATAGCTTTTATCGCCTTTAACAACCGTTACGCCTGTAAATACTTCATGCCTGCTGCCTGAAAGTTTCTTGAGCATTTCCTGTGCGTGTGCCCTATCGGTTGGTTTGCCTAAAATTTCGCCATTTAAAGCTACAATAGTATCGGCGGTAATGATAATTTCACCATCTCCGGTAAATGCCTTTGCTTTTTGCTCTGATATATAAACTGCAATTTCTGCCGGACTTAAACCATCAGGATAACTCTCATCAACATCTTTTAATTCTACTTTAAAATTTAAACCCATAAGGGTTAACAGTTCTTGTCGGCGTGGCGATTTAGAGGCTAAAACAATAGGGGGAAAATTTACAGGCATATTTTATTTTTTTGCTAAAATAAGAAAAGCGGCCTAAAGCCGCTTTCTTATTTAATATTTTAACAAGATTTAGTTGTTGCCACCACCTTGTCTACGTTTCTCCATTTCGGCACGTTGCTCTTTTTGCCAGGTTTCGTAAGTTTTTTTCTGATCGTCAGTTAATACAGCATTTACTTTTGCATCATTATCAGCACGCATTTTTTGCATTTTCTCTCTCATTGCATCTCTATCACCACCTTGCATTTCTTCGCGCATTTTTTTCATGGTTTCTGCCTGCTCAGTAAAAACAGCTGTTAATTTCGTTTTTTGATCGTCAGATAGTTTTAATTTCTCGTCTAACTGTTTTACGCGGTCTTCAGGTTTCATCATCATTCTGCCTTGTCCACCACCTTGTTGTTGCGCGTTAGCGAAACCAGCTATACCTAGCATTAATCCGCAAATCATCATTAATTTTTTCATGTTGTTTTTGTTGTTTTTGGTTGAAAATTGAGATGGTTTGAGTCTAAAAAAAAACAATAGTTTAATGGCAAAATGTAACTTAGCTGTTGCAAATTACAATGTGCCGCGTTTCACACCTTCTGAAATAACCTTGTTAAGACGGAATTATTATGCAGCACCCAATAAATTATAAATTAAGCTAATTTACATGCCAGAATCGGCAGCGTTCGGATTTTCATCATGCCATCTGCCCTGCACTTTCATCACTTTTTCGATAATATCGCGAACAGCAGTTTTGCCTCCTTTATAGGGAGATACAAATGTAGAAATAGCTTTTATTTCTTCTACGGCATCAGCCGGACAGGTTGGAAGACCTACAAGTTTCATAACTTTTAAATCAGGGATATCGTCGCCCATATAAAGCACTTCTCCGGCAATAATATTTTTATCCTGAAGGTATTGATTAAAGATGGCTACCTTATCTCCGGTTCCAAGGAAAACATCGGTAACCCCTAAATTGAAGAAGCGTTTTCCCATTGCAATACCATCACCACCAGAAATGATACAAAGGTTATATCCCTTTTTAACTGCCAATTGCATGGCATAACCATCTTTAATGTTAAATGTGCGTAGCGATTGACCATTATCAGTAACCTGAACTGACCCATCGGTAAGCACACCGTCTACATCAAAAATGAAAGTGGTGATCTCTTTTAGTTTTTGGAGAAACATCTTTAGCTGGGGTTTGGAGCTTGGAGTTGGAAGTTAATGGAGCATCAAAACTCTAAACTCATTACTCCAAACAAATTACTGATTATCTCTCCACTCGTACACCCAGGCAGATTGAATTTGCTCTAAATGCCCTTCGCTGCTTTCCTCACGGGTACCCTTAAAGTTTGGTAAGGATAAAACCCATTCTAAAAGTTCGGTAAAGCGGATACGGTAGATTTTAGCTTCTGTAAAGTCATCACCGAATTTCTCATATAAAGACATTGCAATATCTTCATAATCATTCCAGTAAAAAGGTAAAGCAAATTTATCGTTGTTCATGTTGTTTTGTTGGTTAATTGTTGAAATTGGTTAATCGGTTAAATTTATAAATTGGCTAACCGACTAATGACTTTTGCTTAGGGACTATAACTAGTGACCCATAAAGTCTGATTGATCTGGAATGGTAACTTCAATATCGCCATTAATTACCACACATTGGCAACCCAGGCGGGAAGTAATTTTCGGACGGACAGCTCTGTCGATAAAGTCTTCTTCTTTGTCGGAAATCTCTTCGATATTATCCATGCCCTTTGTTACGTATACATGGCAGGTACTGCAACCACAAACACCACCGCAGTTGTGTTGTAATTCGATTCCGTTATCCAGACAAACATCTAAAACAGATTCTCCCGCGGCTATTGGCAATTCAATAGATTCGTGATCTGCTTCTTCAAAATTTATTTTTAATTTAAAAATGCTCATAATTATTTTGCAAAAGTAATAAGCAAAAGCCGTAATAATACTATTTCAGCGTTAATTTTATGCTATCGCTTAATGTTTGATAAATATTCTGCAACCCGGGCATGCTTGTTAACATGCTCATGTGCTTATTTAAAGTATTTTCATCAGCCCGTACTGCTGGTCCCGTCTGCACATTTTCAGGCAGATTGCTCATTACCTTATCAGCCGTCTCGGCAATTAAAGGTCTGATGATTTCGAAATCCAAATCATTCTGATTCAAAATTTCATTGGCTAAAGTGTAAAGGTGGTTCGGAAAATTACAGGCAAACACGGCAGCCAGGTGTAATACTTTTCGCTTTTCTCCACCTAACAGATATACTTTAGTACTTAATTTGGTTGCTAAATTGGTTAAAACAGTTAATTGATCTTCGTTACTAGCTTCAATACAAAGTGGAATATTTACGAATGAAATTTCCTTCCCTTTAGAAAAAGTTTGCAAAGGATAAAAAACACCCGCATTTTTCACCAGTGAGGATAAAGTATTAATATCTGTAGTTCCTGATGTATGCACCACTAAACCATTTACATTTTTTAATGATCCGGCAACTGCGGCAATGGCATCATCTTTTACCGAAATAATATATAAATCAGCATTCTGTTCAAGATCATTTAAATCGCTTACTGCTTTGGTTTCTATTAAATTAGCTAAAAACTGTGCATGATTTAGATTAGGGCTATAAACTTGCACCACTTCTTCACCTACAGCCTTTAAAGCCTTGGCCAATTGTGTGGCAACATTACCCGAACCTAATAAAACAATCTTCATGTTGTTATGCTACTTTGGCCTCTTTTCTTCTTCTGAAAATTGAAAGTAAGAAACCAACAACCATTACAATGGTACCTGCCCAATATAAATTGATAAATGGAAACTCAATTGCCTTAAAAACAACCCAATCTTTAGCTTGCTGAGGTTTTTCAAAAATCTGAAGTTCCACTTTTTTCTCATCCGGTAATACCCTCGAAAAACGGAATTTCAGATCAAGTTCATCAACCTTACGTGCGAAATCAAAAGTATTGTTACCTTTTATTAAAAAGATAGGCTCTGTGTTGTAAATTTTACCCGCAGCACTAATCTCTAAAGGTAAACCAACAGCGTAATCGCCCTGGCCTAATGCTAAATCTTTTGCGGTAGGTTTTCTGTTTAAATCTTTAACGGTAACTATTCCACTTGAGGTATGAATGGTATCCCCTACAGAAACCTTTACAATACGAGGTGCTTTATAGTTTTCATCATCCGAATGCCCTTCATGGTCATCATGCGATTCTTGTTTAACAGCCGCACTCGTAATGTGTGTATAAACATCGTAAGTTAAATAGTGCTTGGTATCAGGAGATGCAATTAAGCCCATTTTTTCATTTGCCTGAACATGCGGATGCAAGTTAAAATCTTCTTTAACCTTACCTTCTTTATCTAAAACTTTAAAATTAAGCGTATAAATGGTATTTGGTGCCACTGTGGTATCGGCTACATAGGTTACAGTATACTTACCCATTTGTTTTGGCTCGTTTTTGTATAACATAATGTTTTCGCCAGGCTTTTCTGTTTTTTCAAAACCTTCTACCGGAATAAATTTATTCGAATTAATGGAAATTGGCTTATTTGTAGCGGCAGAAATTAATGCACCTAAAATTAAAAAAGCAAAACCAATGTGAGCAATTGCAGATCCGGCCAGTTTGGCTTTACCACCAAAAGCCTGATACAATATGGCTGCATTGGAAAGTACAGCAAATAAACAACTAAAAGTAATCAGAATGTACATGGTGTTGGTGTAGATTTCTGCTACATACACCAAACCCGCAGTTAAAACAATTGAAAAAACAATTGCAGAAATTAAGCTGCTATAAAATTTTCGCGGGTCGGTTCTTTTATATTTTAAATATTGAGAGAAACCTGAAATTAATGTAATTAACACCGCAAATGGTGCCTGCCATTGGTTGTAATACTTTACAGCATCAATAGGAGGAGTAAATTTAGTACCGAAAGCCTTATTAAAGACTGGCACTGAAGTAGAGAAAATAACCTGAATACAGGCAATGGTTACTACCAAAGCTCCGATAAACATCCAGAATTCGCGCGAATAGGTTTCTTCATCTTTGGTGGTAATCGGCAATTCTTTCCACCTGATTACAATTAGTACAACTGCTAAAACGGCGAATACTACATTGTATAAAATTAAGTGCCCAAACATACCCATATCGGTAAATGAGTGAACGGATGTATCGCCTAAAATACCGCTTCTGGTTAAAAACGATGCATAAAGCACCAATAAGAAACTTAAAAATACCAATGCAATGGCTGTAAAATAAGCATGACCGGTATTTTTATATGCAATCATTACGTGTACAGCACCAATTAAGGTTAACCATGGAATTAAAGAGGCATTTTCTACAGGATCCCAAGCCCAGAAACCACCAAAATTTAAGGCTTCATAAGCCCAAAACGAACCCATAATAATACCTGTACCTAAAACCATTACCGCAAAAAGCGTCCATGGTAATGCTGGTTTAATCCATTCTTTATATCTTTTTTGCCATAAGGCTGCAATTCCGTAAGCAAAAGGCACAACCATACTTGCAAAACCCAAAAACAAGGTTGGCGGGTGAATAACCATCCAGTAATTTTGCAACAATGGATTTAATCCTCTGCCATCAGTAATGAATTTTAAATAATTAGCGAAATTTTCAGGATTTGCAAAAACAACAGGCGCCATTGATTTTAAATCAAGAGAATCTCTTAGTAGTATAAAAGGAGAACTTCCGATGCGCTCGCCTAAAATTTCTACACCCAAAAGCATCGATGTTAAAAACACCTGTGAAAAGGCCACAACTGTCATTACAGGGCGCTCCCAGGTTTTAGCTTTCCAGATTAATAAAGTACCTAAAAATGATTGCCAAAAAGCCCAAAGCAAGAAACTACCTTCCTGACCTTCCCAAAAAGCAGAAATAATAAAGTGTATTGGAAGCTGTTTTGATGAGTGCCAATAAATGTAACTGTACTCATTGTAGTGGCCTAATACCAGGTAGAATAAAATTGCTCCTATACCAATAATACAGGCAAAATTAATTAAGAACCCAATACGGCCTAAATTTCGCCAGGATTTATCTTCTAAATTCTTCTCGCGACTGGCATAAAAGTATGCGATTGTTGAAAGTAATGATGCACTAAACGCCAGTACAATAAAAAACTGACCGATTTTACCCGGCAGCAGGTGTTCGCCTACAAATTGAATATCCATTAAAATTAGTTATATTTTTTTTCGCCGTACTTACCTACAGTATCAACCTTACCATCCTTGTTGATTTCAACCAGGTTATCGTTATATTTAGAAGGGCATTTCATTAAAATTTTGGATGCGTAAAATTTGTCCTGATCCATTTTACCAATCAAAACCAATTTTTCTGACTTTTCAAAATCCTGTGGCTTAGTACCTGCATACACAACCTCTCTTACTTCTCCCTTTTCATCTTTCATATGGAATGAAAAATGGTTGGCATCTTTTACCGCATCGTAATACGTACCTTTTGATTTTTCCCAATAGCCCATTACGTGCTCTTCTTTGTTAGAAGTAGCGGCTTGTTTGAAATTAGAGTAAGTATCTGTATTTGCGTTTAAGCTAAATAAAATCCCTACGGAAATTGCGATGGTAATTAACCCAATGATTGCACTTTTCTTCATGATGATGTGTATTGTAAAAGCTGGGAACAAAGATAGAAAAATAGGCTTAGCAAGCATTCTTTTACATTTTTCTTGTCTTTATATTGACAATTACCTGATTTTTATCAGAAATATTTTCAACAAGAGCATCTATTTATAACTGATCTTAAGGAATATCTTAAATCCGATAAAACTTAGCTTCGAAATTATTAAGTTTGACCCATCAGATTTTATTCCTTTTTACATCCCACAATAAACATAAACCGGATAAACATGAACTTGAAACAGTTTTATAAGCTATTGCTATTTATTTTTCTAATACCCATTTTAAGTTCCTGTTTTGAAGTTGTTGAGGAAATTACCTTGAAAAATGATGGAACCGGAGATGTTGTATTAACCATAAACCTGAGCCAGAGCAAAACCAAAGTGGCTTCGGTGATGCTGCTTGATAGTGTACAGGGATACAAAGTGCCGAGCAAACAAAAAATACAACAAGAACTTAATGAAGCTGTAGCTTATTTAAAAAAATCGGAAGGCATTTCGAATGTTAAAAGCACAAGTGATTTTAGCAATTACATTGCAACCATCAGTTTTTCATTTAAAGATGTTTCAAATATCAATAATATCACTAAAAACATCCTTGCTCAGCAAAAAATTAAGGCTACAAATACATCCTCATACAGTTATAACAAAACCACAAAAACTTTTAACAGGAAATATCAGCCTGTAAGTACAGCAAAAACCGAATTCAATAAATTAAAGGCGAAAGACAAAGCTGTTTTTAATGGCGCAACCTATACCAGTATTTACCGTTTCGAATCTCCTGTAACAAGTAGCACTAACCCGGCATCAAATGTGTCGAAATCCAAAAAAGCAGTAATGTTAAAAAGCAGCATCATGGATTTAATTAATGGAAAAATTAACGTATCGAACACGATACAACTGTCTAAATAAAATCACACTTTCCGAAAAACCCTATCTAAATGAAAAAAATTCTAATTGCCATCTCTTTCTTTTTATCCTTTCAACTGGCGCAGGCACAGGATTTAATTAAGAAAATCCCTTCAAATGCATTTACAGTAGCTACTATTAAAGGCGACAATGTTTTTAAACTCATGTTTGTGAAAGACTTTAACGAATCTTTTGTTGGCAAAAAATTACTTACGGAAACATCAAAGTCACTGGATAAAAATTTTACCAGCATTGAAGATTTTGGCATCAACCTGGAGAAAAACATGTATTATTTCAATCAGTTAAGCGATAGCATTACTTATAACTGTTTCTTGATCCCTATAAAAGATGCTGCAAAATTTGAAACTTTGATTGAAAACAAAGAAAAAAAGTATACTCAGCAAGGCGATATCCGTACAATGATTTTGCCAGATAGCACGAGTATAATCAAATGGAATAACAACATGCTTTATTTTGTAACAGGAAGCATTAAAAGTTCTTTCTTTGCTGATTCTGTCAAATCTGCACGTTATGGAATTAAAGACACAAAATATGGATGGGATACAACGGTAACTGACAGTACAGTAGTTACTGTAGATTCTGTTGCAACAATTGCTTACCCGGAAACAATTGATCAGCCTACCACTATAAAACCTTATAAAAAGGCCAAAACCGCTGCTAAAAAGAAAAAACCAACAAAAAAATCAACCAAAGTTAAAACCCGTAAAAAAGCTACCATTGCCAAAAAGAAAAAACCGGTAAGTGATGGCTTTATTGATGATGAAACTGCGCCTGATATGGCTGATGATGTGGTAACAGACAGTGCTGCAACTTATGTTTCGGGCGATGTTGCAGATGCGGCAAACTACAATCAGGCCGGCGATGAAAAACATTATCAGGATTATCAAAAAGAGCTTACCGAGCAGGATGTAAAGAAAAAAAGATTAGCCTTTACCTGGATGACGACTCAAGCCGATCAGATTTTTAACGGCACTTACGAATCTATCGAAAACAATAAATCCTATACCGCAAGTTTGGACAATAAAGCCATTGCAGAACTTTGGGTATCGAGTTTACAGGATGTTTACAATTCAATAGCACCCGAATTTGGCACCTATGGAAAAGCTGGTTTAATGAAAGGTTATGGCAGTTTAAATGCAAAGCTTTTTATGGACAATAAAAGTTTCCGTATCTCTACAGGGTTGGAAATGGTTCAGGAACAGGCCGATGCTTATAAAAAAATCATGAACAGGAAGTTGAACAAAAAATTCCTGAAATATGTAAACAGCGAAAAAGCACTTGGTTTTATGAGTTACTCGATTGATACCAAAGCTTACCTGGAAGAGTTTCCTAAATTAATGAAACAAGCCTATGGATCTTTTTTAGGAGCAAGAATGGATGAAGAAATTGATTTGGGAGCTGATCTGATCTCACTTATTTTGGATGAAGAAGCTATAAGCAAAGTTGTTAAAGGCGATGCCCTGTTTGTAATTAACGGTTTAAATACTAAAGACGTTACCTATACCACTTACGAATATGATGATGATTATAAGCAAAAAGAGGTAGTTAAAACGAAACAGGAAACCCTGCCTGATTTTCTTTTCATGTTCTCATCTGAAGATACCAGATTGATTAACAAAGCAATTAAATACGGGCTGAACAAGAATTTTATCACTGTTGAAAATAACATATACAAATTCCAGGAAAAGAAAAGCCCAATTGACATTTATTTCATGATTAAAGATGGTATTGTGTTTTTTGGCAACTCATTAACAGAGATGCAGGGAATTAGCAACAATCAATACAACAACAATAAATTAAGCAAATTGCATAAAGATTTATTAAGCAAAAATAATTTCAGCTTTTTATTTAATGCCAAAAACCTGGTGGGCAAAGTACCGGATTCGGAAATTGGCGGCGAAGAAACGGCTAAGAAATTTAACAGCACTTTAGAAAAAATGGGCAATGTATATATGAAATCGAACCCGATTAAAGGTAGATTGGTTTCAGCAGATATTAGTGCAGAAATACCGAACGGACACGAAAATGCATTGAAATACCTGTTCTCTTTAATAGAAAATGCAGCGAAGTAATCACTTGCTTGTTTTAATAACAATTTTCAAGTAGTTAACCTATTAACCACTTTAAACAGTTAACCTTTTCTATGATGAAATTTTTAAAAATAACAGCAGCAATAGTAATATTGCTGCTGATCTGTTATTTCGGCTTTTTCAAGTATCGGCAGATACAGGCGAATAAGATATCAATCCCAACTTCTGCCACTGCCCTGCTAAAAATTAATGTTGATGAATTATATAAAACCATCGCAATTAGTTATATAAAACATCCCAACCAATATACTGGAGGGGATAAAAAAGGCATAAAGGATAAAATAGAGGATTTAAAAACAGGCTTGAAAATTCCGGCAAACATCTATATATATACCTTGGCTGAAAAAGCAAAAACAACCTTCTTTTCGAGCCTTGAAATTACAGATACGTTGGCTTTTAACCGATTTATTGAGAAAAATACTTTCCTGCCATTAATGAAAAAAGAGTCAGGTTTCTTTCAATCAAAAGATTCGACCATCTCAATTTTATTCAACAAATCAAATGCTGTTTTAGCCTTTTCTCCTCAAAAAGAACAGGTTAAAACAGTACTTACAGATATCCTGAATAAAAAAAACATTGTAAAAATTGGTGAAAGCAAATTCAACAACCTCGTTAACCTCACCGATCATTTAGTTTTTCAGGATAGCAACAATTTGTGCAAGATTAGCTTTACCGATGGAAAAATCAGTTTCAGCAATGAATTTATCAATAAATGGATTGAACCTGCACTGCAACCAAAACATCGCGTTTTGAATCCTGAAAGTACCGTAAGCATGTGGTTAAACGGAAAATATAAATCCGATGTATCGAAAAATAATCAGTCACCAAATACTTCTATTCTTTCAAAATATAACTTTTCGAAATTTTACAAAGATTACCTTGATTTTGAATGGACCAACACCATTACCCAAGTCGATACTGTTGTTGGTTATGAATATAATGATGATTTTGAACGGGTGGAGAAAAAAATTCTTCAGGACAAAAAGATTCCGGCTATATCTATTAACATGAGTGCAAATGATCAGGAAGTAAGTAATTATCTAAAATCTTTAGGTGCGCTGGATGAATCAACCGGAAAAATCAGCAGAACAATAATTCCACTTTATCAAACTTATTTTAAAGGTACCAAAGGCAATATTCAGTTGAGTACTTTACCAAATCTTAAACCTGACCTTAATAAAATATCCTCCGAAGATTTCTTTTACCTTAAAATAGATTTTAAAAAATTGTTGAAGCAAATGCCAATGCCACTTATCGCTGAGAATTTAAGCAACTTTAGCCAACTGGAAATTAAAGCAAAAAGCACAGGAAAAGATAAAATTAAACTGGAATCGGAATTACTGTTTTCAAATCAAAACGCAAATGCATTAATTCAGCTTTTAAAAACCTTTAAAAATGGTATCAACAGCCAGATCAAATTTAATTTACCAACTGATATTCCGGTACGCAAATAGGCTAATTTTGCAGATAAAGGGTGATTTAAAGCAACTCTAATAAGAATATTAATACAGGAGCATTCATTTCAAAATAAAAAGAGCTAGAAACGGCTTTAATAGTTGGCAATATATTCAGATCATAACTCTTAAAAACGAATAAAAAAAGCCTTGCAGTTTTAATCCTGCAAGGCTTTCATTTAGTTCTTGATCCTTCAAAAAGCTCAGGATAAAAAACTAAGCATTATGGCCAAACGCCTAAATTCATATAAGAAACTGCAATTTTATCGATTGAATTTACAAAAGCAGCAGTTCTTAATGTCTGCGTGCCTGGTTTATTCTTCAAAGTTTCGCGAATTTCATGATAAGAATGGATCATGGTATCTTCTAAACCAGAGTTTACCAATTCCATTTCTGAGGCACCCTTAACAATCATCAAACGGTGCTCAGGCAAGATCGTTTTACCAGTCAGGTTTTCTAAAGTATTGATCAGGTTTGCATTAGAATTTGCCGCATAACGGTTTTCCATACGTCCGAAAGCAACATGAGAAAGGTTTTTTAACCATTCGAAGTAAGAAACCGTAACCCCGCCGGCATTGCAATACATATCAGGAATAATAATTCCACCCATTTCAGTAAAAATAGCTTCAGCTTCTGGTGTAGTTGGTCCGTTTGCACCTTCAGCAATAATTTTTGCTTTAACGTTGCGGATGTTAAGCTCAGTAAACTGGTTTTCTAAAGCCGCCGGAACAATAATATCGCAATCTTGCTCTAAACCTTCCATTGAGTTTTTAAAATCGGTAGCACCTGGGAAACCTAAAATAGAGCCTGTATTTTTACGGTGTGCAAAAACTTCATCAACATTTAATCCGTTGGGATTATAAATTGCGCCTTCATATTCACATAAGCCTACGATAGTAGCCCCAAATTCGGCCAAAAATTTAGCTGAGTGATAACCCACATTACCTAAACCCTGTACAATTACTCTTTTATCACCTAAACCTGCTTTAAAACCAATTTTGGCCATATCTTCTGCAACTTCTACACATTCGCGTACGGCATAAGCCACACCACGGCCGGTAGCTTCTTTACGACCACGGATACCATGTAGAGCAATTGGTTTACCAGTTACGCAGCCTAAGGCATCCAACTGGCCAGGGTTCATGGTCATATAAGTATCGGCAATCCAGCTCATTTCGCGTTCTCCAGATCCATAATCAGGAGCTGGAACATCAATACCGGGACCGATAAAGTTTTTCTTAATTAATTCTGTAGTATAACGGCGGGTAATCGTTTCCAATTCGGCAACGCTATATTGTTTGGTGTTAATTTTGATCCCACCTTTTGCACCACCGAATGGAACGTTAACAATAGCACATTTGTATGTCATTAAGGCTGCAAGTGCCATAACCTCATCTTCGTTTACCATTTCGCTATAACGGATACCACCTTTTGTAGGGCTCATATGGTGAGAGTGCTCTACACGCCAGGCATCAATTACTTCAAAACCGTTTCCGCGGCGTATTGGGAACTGGAAACGATATACACTATTACATGTTTTAATCTGGTTCAATAAACCTTCCGGATGATTGGTGAATTGAGCCGCACTGTCAAAGTTTTTACAAACATCTGCAAAGAACTTGTTCTCGTCTGCTAGATTAGCCATTATTTATTTTTTAATATGAATAAGTTTTCGATGCAAAATTGCCTAAAAAAACCGCACATATCCAAATGAAAAAAGACTTAGTGTACACCAAACACCACGCTGATTTGCAGTATCCATAGTACTTATACCAATTGTAGCGAATTGTTCAAAAACAATACTAATACCTATTTAAACGCAGATAAATGCTTTGGGAAAGATTAGAAAAACGACCATTTTTATCGCTTTTATTAAAGCTTATTTCAACCTAAAAAAATTATAAAAAAAATATTTAAATCATGCTTTTATTACAACGCTTAACAAACAGGGCAATAAAAACGGGCTAATATTACGAATATTGTAATTCGACACGGGAATTAAGACATAAAAAAAGTGACCAATTATGTTGATCACTTTTCAATGTTAATCTAAATCGTCCCGTTGATTTAATTTTTAACTAACCAAACTTGATCAATAAATTATCAAAAAACAATACTGCGATGTAGGTATTTTATGTCTTTACTGGCTTGTATCTTTAATTAGCACTTTAAAAATCGATAACATCCTATTTTACAATAAGATAAATATAAAATTTATGAAATTATCAGCAATAACGCATTTATTTATTGCCATTTGAAACGATAAAATATTTATAGCTATAATCCTTTAAGGTACTATTATTTGCTATTGTGGTTTTCTTTTTCAATTTTCTTTAATCTTTTATCAATTGTGAAAAGATAAGCAAGCAGGCCTACAAGAATAATTACGATACAAATTACAACAACGTAGATTTTTCCATTGCTGCGAAGGCTATCGGCCATTTCTACACCGTTATCCTGAGCAAATAGTTGCAAAGTGGCGATCATTAATATTAAGGAGAAAAATATCTTTTTCATTTTAATTATGTTGTTGTTTGTTTTCTATTGAACGTATTCTGAAACGGATGGTATAAATCCAAAAGCCAATAATAGACCAACCAATAAATGCTGGATATAAAACTGCTCTCATTCTGCTATCTAAATCGTAACTATTAAAGCCTGGGTTGCCACCATTGCCAGGGTGTAATGAATCTGACAGCCTTGGGAGTACCATAATAAGGACTACCATCATAGGAAAAGCAAAAATATTGTAAATGGCTGATATTTTTGCTCTTTTTTGTTCTTCATCAATTGCATTGCGAAGAATTAAATAAGCAAAATATAATAATATTGCAATTGCACTAAAATTTTGTTTAACATCAAAACTCCAGAATTGTCCCCAGGTATATTTTGCCCATAACGACCCAGTTATTAAACCGAGGATACTAAAGACCACCCCAACATTTACACTTTCAACTGCTCTAGTATCATAGCTTTCTTCTCCCTTTAATAAAAACATAATACTATAAAAAACTGAAATAGAAAAAAGTGTAATCATAGCGAACCACATGGGTACATGAAAATACAGGTTCCTTATAGTTTCATTCAAAATTGCTAACCTAGGTACACCAATTAATAATCCACCTACGGTTGAATACAAAACCAATATGGCTCCCAGAACTTTCCACCATGTTTTACTCATATATTATAATATTTATTAAACTCTATAATTTTTATACTACTTTACTCTCTCCAAAGGTAAGGAAATAACAATAATGCTGTTGCAACAGTAACAACGTTAACGGCTAAAAGCATGCTTATTTCATCATAACTCGTATCCCACGGCAGGCCATCAACTGCATTCTTAGCTAATCTGATTAAGAGTATGAGTACCGGGATAATAATCGGAAAACTTAAAATGGCCATTAACATACCACCATTGCCAGCCTTACTCGCAATGGCAGATACCATGGTGAAAACAGTCGAAAAACTAATTGCACCTAAAATAATAGCAATATAATACATTAGTAGATTAGTATCAGGATATGTACCAAAAACTAAAATGTAAAATCCAAGCGCAATTGTAGTCAAAGCCAGCATTAAAAGGATGTTGTAAACCATCTTAGAAATTAAAACTGCAGCAGGGCTGGCCAGAATGTAACTGTATAATTGCTGTCCTTTAGTTTCTTGCAAAAAGCTTTTCGATACGCCGTTAATGGAGGCAAAAAGCATGATAATCCAAAACAAAGCATTCCAGGTTAATTTATCGCCAAGGCTAACAAACGACAGGTAACAGGTAAAAATAGTAGAAACCACATAAAGCAATACACCGTTAATGGTGTATTTTGAACGCCACTCTAGCAGTACTTCCTTATGTATTAAATATTTAACCTCTTTGGCCAATTGCATAACCGCAAATATACTTTTATTGATAAATATTGCGCGCTTAAATTGTTGTATTGTTGTAATTTTGTTTTAGATAAAACCCTAAGGAAATTAGCCACGAAAGTACAGAAGGCATAGAAAACATGGATTACGCATCAGTTATAGAATCGCCAGTTGGAAAAATAACCATCTTTGCTGATGATGAATTTGTGTATGCTATTACTTTTGCCGAAAAAGACACTAAAGGTATGGCAGAAAACCAGCTTACTGCGAATGTTGCAAGGCAAATAAATGATTATTTTAAAGGCGAACTGCAGGTTTTCAATTTCCCTATGAAACAAACGGGAACAGCGTTTCAACAGGAGGTTTGGCAGAACTTAGTAACCATACCTTTTGGTGAAACCACTTCATATGCCAAATTTTCTGCGCATCATCCTTTGGCGATCCGGGCTATTGCATCGGCAAATGGAAAAAACAATATTGCAATAGTAGTACCTTGCCACCGGGTAATTGGCAGCAACGGCAAACTGGTTGGTTACGCGGGTGGCCTATGGCGCAAAAAATGGCTGCTTCAACATGAAAGTGAAGTTGCCAGAAAAGGACAAACAGAATTAAAATTTTAACCCCTATTTAGCAGATGAATACAAACCAAGCCGGAACGCCAAACAACTACTTAAAAGCTATACGTTTAATCAATATTGAAGGCGACAAATGTGCATTTGAAACTGGCAAGATCCCAATCCGTCAGCACATTAATGCAAATTACTTTTTTGCCCAAACCGATGTTTCCACTTTAGAGAAAATCCCTCATCCGGCACCAAGGAGACAATATGTTATTACGCTTAAAGGTAAATTGAAGTTTACAGTTAGTAACGGAGAAACCTTTCTTATAGAACCAGGAATTGTGCTTATTGCCAATGATACCGCTGGAGAAGGGCATACCTGGGAAATTGTAGATGGTATTGAATGGGAAAGAATTTATATTCCGCTGGAAGAAGATGCAGATGATTATTTTACTTTAGACTAAGACTGTTAAAACCAAAATTGGGTCAAATCCGTAAATAATAGCAAAACCTACTATTATGAAAACGATCTGCTCACTCCTGCTTGTTCTTTTAACTTACCTGCCCATGGAAAAAAATGTTCCTGTGGCTAAATTAGATTTAAAAAAATATTCTGGAACATGGTATTCGTTATATTCTATTCCTACAATTTTTGATAGAGGAAGCCGGGAAACAACCACAAAGTATACCTTGAATAAAGATGGTTATTACAATGTATTTACTACCTATAAAAAACCGGGCGATGATAAGGTGTACTCCAGGAGTTCGAAAATGTTTCCTTCAGAAGATGGTGATAAAGGAGAATTACAGGCGCAGTTTATTTGGCCGATAAAGGTTGATTACTGGATTATTGAGCTGGCTGATGATTATTCTTACGTGGTGGTTGGCCACCCTGATCATAAATTTTTGTTCATCATGAGCCGTAATCAAACAATGCCAAAGAAAACTCATGATGAAATAGTAGCCAGATGTAAAGCTAAAGGATATGAGGTAGCTAAACTAACCTCGCAGTTGCACGAAAAAGTTTAAGCTGTAATTTTTTCGCCGCGTTTAACACTAAAGAGCATAAATATTACGCCTACCAAAAGTACAATCCAACCCCATTGGAAGTGTACTACTTTACCGATCAACTTATTGGCGAAACCATATTTGGTGTAATTGTTGGCGGTAAAATAAACGGCTACAACAGCTAAAACATACCATATTGCCATAACAAAACTCATAAACCTAAATGCACCAACACTTCTGATAAAAAGGAATAGAACTGAAATGGCTATTATCGCATAGGTAATTAGAAATAAACGCGCATCTGATTGATACAAATTCCAGTTCCCTTTAATAGGTACCTTTAAAATTGGGCAAAAACCAGCAATAACGCATAATATTATGCCTAACCAAGCCCTGAATTTATTTAATACTAACATTTTTATAATGGTTAATTGTATGAATGGTCAAACTGTTTTGGAGTTAATGATAGTCCACGGTAATATAATTAATTGGCCTGCCTATCTCAAAACTTCCCTAATGGATAAATTGTTTGGATTAGTATCTGTTTCAGCATTAGTTAATGTGCAATAGTTGATTGCCTATAGTGTAACAGCCTAATCTGTATTTTTCAAAAATTCTAAATGCGAAAACTATTAGAATTGATTAACACATCTGACACAAGCTGATGGTTTCAAAATTTTCAGCTAAATGCCTGGCATTTTTATCCATTAACTATTGCCTAAACTACTGCCCTTCAATAATCCCCATTTTATCGGCAAAGTGTGCACAGTAATCGCGCAGATCTTCAACTATTAAAGTTTCGTTTGTGGCTTTCAAAAAGCTATCTCCCATTGTTTGCAAAGTTTCGTAAAAGAAACGTTTCATTTCATCAACAGGCATATCTTTTGTCCAGAGATCAATACGCATCGAGTTTTTGTAATTATGATCCCAAAGGGCAAGAATCATCGATTTTACTGGCACCTGATCTGTTGTTTGTGCATCGGTACTTTCCCAAAGAATATTCTCTGGCATATTGTTATCGTCTAACTCAACGGTTATTTTAATTTCTGCTTTTCTCATGTTAATATTGATTGCACCGCTTCAATAGATTTCTCCAATTAGATCGGTTAATTTTTCCGGATGCAAAGATGCTTATTTAATTTGATTCCTCTGATTGGTTGCTTAAACCGATAAAGATTGAACAGCGATTTTTACGGTTTGATTACGTTACCTTTTGTAAAATCAACATAATTACTGCTGCAATTACAATAAAAATCAGTTCTACTACCCAAATTCTTTTTAAATCTTTTAAGGTAAAACGAAAAATCATATCAGTTATAAATGTTACCACAATTAAACAGCCCAAAATAAGCAGGTAAAAACCATCCATGTTTACATGTCTGGGTGCTGTACTTTTATCCGATAAAAGATTTACAACCACAAGCCCTAATCCTGCGGCACTAATGATATTCAAAGGCGTAATCCTAAGTTTCATCTGTGTTTATTTATTGTTTTAAATTGTCAGATGGAGCCTTTGACGATTTAAATAATTATTTAGAAAATTAACACTTATTTTAATTGCGTCGGGTTCATTACTTTTTCTTATCGAATTTTTTACCTTTTTTAAAGCTCTTAATCTGCTTTCCGGCCTTTGCTTTCGCTTTTTCCCTTACCTTTTTTTCAATTGCAGCAGCATGTTTTTTCTCATGGAAAGCACCTTTAAAATCAGGATCTTCTTTCCGTTTTTGCATATCAATTTCCTTCGCAATGTGTTGACGTTCTTCGTAAGGGGTTTCATCAATAAAAACTCCTTCAGGAATTTCAACAACAGGAATATACTGGCGGATCAGTTTTTCGATTTTGCGGATATAATATTTTTCAGCATCTGTAGCAAAAGTTATCGCATCGCCTTTGGCAAAAGCCCTACCTGTACGCCCGATACGGTGCACATAATCTTCAATAATGATAGGCACATCGAAATTAATTACATGACTTACATCACTTACATCAATCCCTCTACTCGCAACATCTGTAGCAACCAAAACCCTGATATTGCCTTCTTTAAAGCTATTTATAGAGTTAATTCTTGTATTCTGACCTTTATTGGCATGTATTACGCGAACATTATCGGCACCATACCTCCGTTCGATAAAACTATATATGTTATCTGCAACGGTTTTGGTTTTACAAAAAATAATCAGGCGGTTAAAAGCCTCGTCATTCTTTAGCAAATGCTGAAGCAAGTTAATTTTCGTTTTAAAATTCGGAACGTAATATAAGGCCTGTGTTACATTTGCAGCCGGGGTTGCTTGCGCAGATGCCTCAATCACAAGTGGATTATTCAGGAAATCGCCGGCAATTTTTTGCACTAGCTCACTCATTGTTGCCGAAAACAGCAAATTTTGGCGTTTACGTGGAACAATTTCTAAAATTCGGTGAATTGAGCCAATAAAGCCCATATCCATCATTTTATCAGCTTCATCCAACACTAAAAATTTAAGACTTTGGGTATTGATATCGCCAGACAAGTACAAATCCAAAAATCTCCCAGGGGTAGCAATCAAAATGTCGATACCCTTAGCAATCTGTTCCTTCTGCGTTTTTGGACCAATTCCACCGAAAATTACCAATGAACGTAGATCGGTATGTGTAGAAAACAACTTTACCTGCTCTGCAATTTGCATGGCCAATTCGCGGGTTGGAGATAAAATCAAAGCCCTGGGATTGTCACCCTGAGCATATTTTAATTGCATTAAAATAGGCAAAACAAAAGCCGCGGTTTTCCCTGTACCGGTTTCGGCAATACCAAAAATATCCTGTCCCGATAATACCGGAGCAATTGCTTTTTCCTGTATCGGCGTGGCAACGGTGTAACCTGCATCGGCAACTGCATTTAAAATTTGCCTGTTTAACTTAAATTCTTCGAACGATTTTGCCATAGCGCACAAAGATAGTGATTAAGGTTGAGGGTTTGAAGGTGTTAGGCAGATGGTTTCCATCACATTCAAAAACAGGGCTCCTTTTATAAGAATGAGTAGAAAAGCAATTTCAGGAATTCTTCTTTCATCAAGCCCCACAATCTGCTCTACTTCATGCCAGTAATTTTCCGGTTTATTTTATTCAAAACAGTAACATTAAAACTCTTCTATACCTCTTTCTGCTTAACCAGCGTGTCAAAATTCTCAAATCTCCTATCTAACTTCTCAAATCTATTTTTACCTTTGAAAGTATGAATACTTACCTGATAAAAGCCGCCACAATTGTAAATGAAGGACAAAAAATTGTTGCTGATGTATTGATAAAAGATGGATTGATAACCAAAATAGGCCAAAATTTATCTGCTGCCGATGCACAAGAAATTAACGCAGAAGGCCAATACCTTTTACCAGGAATGATTGATGACCAGGTGCATTTTCGCGAGCCGGGCTTAACCCATAAAGCAGATATTTTTACCGAAAGTATGGCTGCCGTTGCCGGTGGGATTACATCCTTTATGGAAATGCCTAATACTGTACCCAATACCTTAACACAAGATTTACTGGCTGATAAATATGAAATTGCCGCACAAACTTCGCTGGCCAATTATTCATTTTATATGGGCGCCAGTAACGATAATATTGAAGAGGTACTAAAAACGGATCCAAAAAATGTTTGCGGAATTAAAGTCTTCATGGGCTCATCCACAGGAAATATGCTGGTTGATAACGAAAAAACGTTAGAAAACATCTTTAGCAAAGCACCGATTTTGGTAGCAACCCATTGCGAAGATGAAGCCACTATTCGCCATAATCTTGCCGAATTTAAAGCAAAATACGGTGAGGATCTTACAATTGAAATGCATCCACTGATCCGTAGTGCTGAGGCTTGTTATAAATCATCCTCATTAGCGGTAGAACTGGCTAAAACTTATCAAACGCGTTTACACATTCTACATATCTCTACAGCAAAAGAAATTGCTTTATTTGATAATATTACTCCATTAAAAGATAAAAAAATTACAGCCGAAGCTTGCGTGCATCACCTATGGTTTAACGATAAGGATTACGCGGCAAAGGGAAATTTTATTAAATGGAACCCGGCTGTGAAAACTGAAGATGATCAAAAAGGGGTGCTCAAAGGTGTGTTAGAAAATTATATCGATGTAATTGCCACAGATCATGCACCACATACATTGGCAGAAAAGCAACAGCCTTACAGTCAGGCTCCATCAGGGGGTCCATTGGTTCAACATGCTTTGCCTGCTTTGCTGGAAATGCATTTACAGGGTAAAATTTCTTTAGAGAAAATTGTTGAAAAAACGGCACACAACCTCGCGATTTGTTTTGATATAGAAAAACGCGGATTTATACGCGAAGGGTACTGGGCTGATTTAGTTTTGGTAGACTTAAAAGATTCATGGACGGTAACCAAGCTTAATAATTTTTACAAATGTGGCTGGAGCCCATTTGATGGAGATACTTTCCAGGCGAGTATTACACATACTTTTGTATCAGGCAATTTAGCTTATCAAAAAGGTAAATTCACGACTGATCGGATCGGAAAACGCCTAACTTTTGCCAGATAGATTTGTTATATTTGTTTTAATATAAAGTTATTATATATGGAAACATTAATTGCACATCCAAAAAACGAAGAAGAAGCTACTGCCTTGAAAGTTGTTATGAAAGTTTTGAAGATCGATTTTGAAACAGAAGAAAGTCCGTATAACCCAGAATTTGTAGCTAAAATAAAAAGAAGTCAAGAACAAATGAAAGCGGGAAAAGGTGTCAAAATTGCCGTAGAAGATTTATGGAAATAAGCTCTTGGTGACGTATAAACCATGATAAAATAAATCCATTAAGCGCTCAATACCATGGATATTATATATTATGATGAAGCCTTAGCCGACATCAAATTTTGGAAAAAATCTGGAAATAAAACAATTCAGAAGAAGATTCGACAGTTAATTATTGCGATTTTGAAAGACCCGTATGAAGGGATTGGAAAACCAGAACCTTTAAAACATAGTTTATCCAGTTTATGGTCCAGAGAATAAATCGCGAACACAGAATCATCTATCAGATATTAAACGATGCCTTACATATCCATTCACTAAGAGGCCATTATAAATAAATCATGATAGCCCGACGATTACTCATCAAATTATTCATTTTACTTGGTCTTGCCATCTTAATTTTCACCTTTGGCTTCTTCCCCACCCTTGTCCAAAAATATTATTCAACAGGCTTTTACCCTTATATTTCTTCAGCATTAAGATTTATATCGTCCATTTTCCCTTTTGCCATCGGCGATATTATCTATGCTTTGCTTATTGGCTTTGTATTTTATAAGATTTTTAGGTTTTATAAGCAACGAAAATCACTAAAAAAGACGGATAGGATTTTTGTTCCTTTACAAGTGCTCAACTTTTTTCTGGTTCTCTATACCATTTTTAAAATTGTATGGGGCTTAAATTACAGTCGACCAAGTGTTAGTGAAGAATTAGGCATAGGCAATGAAAAGTATAACCTTAAAGAATTGGTTCTCCTTGGTGATTATTTTGTGCAAAAAACCAATAACCTTAAGCTTAAACAAGGCAAAATCCCCGCTTATACGATTAAGAAACTGGAAGTAAAATCGTCAGAAGCTTATTCACTCATGTCGCAAAAGAATCACTTATTTCGATATCAAAACCCTTGTTTAAAGTCGGTTTTAAACGCATGGATAATTAGTAAAATCGGAATCGAAGGCTATTATGCCCCGCTTTCAGGCGAAGCCAATATGAATATGAATCTTCCTGACTTTGTAAAACCTTATGTAAGTTGCCACGAAATCGGACATCAACTTGGCATTGCCTACGAAGACGAAGCTAACCTATTGGGGTACCTAACGGCCAGTAACAGTAGTGATGTGAATTACCAATATTCTGCCAATTATGAAATGTTGCGGTATATTTTGTTCGAAATCAGAATGAAATCTCCTGACGATTATAAAATACTTTATTCGAAAATTTTGCCACAAGTTTTAGCAGATTTTAAAACAGAAAAAGAATTTTGGAGAAAATACAATGGCGATATGTTCGGTTACATGGATGCCGCTTTCGACAGTTTCTTAAAGTTAAACAACCAGAAAAAAGGAATAGATAGCTACCAGGATATTGTAATCTGGTTATGGAATATACATAAAAAGGAGTTAACAGTTGCCAATTAACAATTGACGATGAAAAACTGCAAACCGAAAACTTAACTATCCGTGTATTGCTTCTTTAGTTCCGAAACTCTGAATCAGTTCTCCTTCAAAATCCAGCCACTCTTTCCAGCGTTTATCCACATCTACATCAGTACTGTATTTACGGGCGAAATTTAAAAATGTAGTGTAATGGCCAGCTTCCGATACCATTAATTCGTGATAAAACCTGGCCAGTTCCTCATCTTTTATATTTAACGATAATACCCTGAAACGTTCGCAGCTTCTGGCTTCAATCATTGCGGCAAACAACAATCTGTCAATAAATGCCATATTCCGGCTACCATCTTTTTTGCTAAACTTTACCAAACGGCCAACATAGTCATCTTTACGTTCTCTACTTAAGGTATAACCGCGTTTTTTTATAATGTTAATTACCATTTGAAAGTGTTGCATTTCTTCGATGGCAATCGCTGTTAACTCATCTACAAGATCCTGATGTTCAGAATTTTGCGTAATCAAGGTAATTGCATTTGTTGCTGCTTTTTGTTCGCACCAGGCATGATCAGATAAAATTTCCTCTAAATTCGATTCCGCAATATTCGCCCAACGCGGGTCTGTCAATAATTTTAATCCTAACATGTAATGCTTTGTGTTGAGCTACAAAATTAGGAATATTTAAGATACGTTTAATATTTTGGGCAGATTTTTAGATCATGTAGATTTTACTTTTCACGCTGCAAAACTAAATTTATCTGTGGGAGCCGAAAAAAAGAGTTTATTTTGCAGGAACATGAATAAAGATGCTAAGAAATTATTGATAATCGGATTGGTGTGGCCCGAACCCACTTCATCAGCAGCGGGAACAAGAATGATCCAACTGGTTAATTTATTTCTATCAAAAAATTATCAGATCACTTTTGCGTCAGCAGCATCAAAAAGTGATTTTAGCTTTAATTTTAATGAAATTGGTGTTTCTGAGCAGGAAATTAAACTGAATAACGAAAGTTTTAACGCATTTTTGAGAGAACTGCATCCCGAAATCGTACTTTTCGATCGTTTTATGATTGAGGAACAGTATGGCTGGAGAGTACAGCAGGAATGCCCACATGCACTAAGAATTTTAGATACTGAAGATTTACACTTACTGCGGAGTGCCCGCGAGCTGAGCGATAAAAAAAAACAAGCTTTAGATTTATTTTCAGATACCGCTAAAAGAGAAATTGCGTCAATTCTACGTTGTGATTTATCCTTAATTATTTCAGAAACTGAGATGGATATTTTAACAACAGATTTTAAAATTGACCGCTCATTGATTTATTATCTACCTTTTCTTGAAGAAGAAATTGATACCGATACCATCAAAAACTGGATACCGTTTGAAGATCGATCTGATTTTATTTTCATAGGTAACTTCCTGCACGAACCGAACTGGAATACCGTACAGTTTTTAAAAACCAAAATATGGCCAATACTACGGAAAAAACTCCCTGGAGCAAAGCTTAATATTTATGGTGCATACCCCTCTCAAAAGGTTCTACAACTGGATAATAAAGTCGAAAAATTTATGATCAAAGGTAGAGCACTAAATGCCAAAGAAACCATTTCCAAACATAAGGTATTGTTGGCACCCATTCAATTTGGTGCAGGAGTAAAAGGCAAATTTATCGATGCCATGCAGACAGGTACACCATCCGTTACCACTTCTATCGGTGCAGAAGCCATGAAAGGCAATTTAGAATGGAACGGTTATGTTGAGGATAATTTAGACGAATTTATAGCTAAAGCCGTAGAACTTTATCAGGATAGAAATAGCTGGCAAATAGCGCAACAACATGGCATTCAGATTATTAACCAAAGATATTCGGCAAAACAATTTATTGATCATTTTACATCAGAAGTTGAAAGGTTAATTTCAGGTTTAATTCAACACCGTCAGGATAATTTTTTTGGCCAAATTCTAAATCACCACACTGCACAAAGCACAAAGTACATGAGCCTGTGGATTGAAGAGAAGAATAGAAAGTAGTTTGGAGGTTTTAATGGAGATTAGGTAGTTCATGACCAAATAATTATATTATTAATCCCTCGGTCTGTGTCCCCACAGACCAAAACATCTTCACACTCACGCAATACAATCCTTGTAAAATAAACCTGATGGTACGGATGCCGATCCTTCAATCGGCAAAAGGGACAGCAGGACTGCAGCAACCAAAGAATTACCAAACACTTCATTTCCAAACCCTAATTCAATTTGAGAAAAACGAATTTCAATCTTGACAACATTAAAACATTTCAACCCTAAAACCTTACAACATTATTGTAAATTTGCAACCATGGCAAAAATATCAATTAACCTTGCTACAGGTTCGTTTCAGAAGGAAGAAATTATAGTTGGAATCGATTTAGGCACAACCAATAGTTTGGTGGCGTTTATCAATCCAGATAAAAATCCACAGGTAATTAACGATGCAGGTAAAGGAATATTGGTACCATCGGTGG
>Ga0308165_1001713_pt1 | contig 29330 bp, 33 predicted proteins | sample PhyWR2_FD_201032 | JGI IMG/M metagenome (GOLD analysis project Ga0308165, IMG submission 201032) | Phyllosphere microbial communities from UC Gill Tract Community Farm, Albany, California, United States - DLSLW.R2 | ecosystem: Host-associated > Plants > Phyllosphere > Unclassified | place: USA... | reverse complement strand
GGTAAATGTTTGGCGCGAAGATGTGGTAAAACAGGAGATTTCTACTGCAGATGGTTTAAAAAATGCCGCAAAACACACCGATCAGTTTTTCATGGTGCCTAAAATTATTGAAAAATAAGCGCTAAATCTTCATGCTGAATTTAATTCAGCATTTAAAGATTAACATTTGCATAGTAATTTTCAATGCTCTTGTAACATCTTGCCCTTTACGCTTGTCTAAAAAAGAAAAAACATGGAGAAACCACTCATTACTATAAAAGAAATCGGCCGTAAATATGTTATTGGATCTGAAGTGATTCACGCTTTAAAATCAGTTTCGTTAGATATCAATAAAGGCGAATTCGTAGCATTGATGGGGCCATCTGGTTCAGGAAAATCCACATTAATGAATATTTTGGGCTGTTTAGATACACCTTCTAGCGGAACTTATATTCTAAACGGAACAAATGTAAGTCACATGAGTGATGATGCTTTGGCAGAAGTGCGTAACCAGGAAATCGGCTTTGTTTTCCAGACCTTTAATTTATTACCACGCTCAACTTCTTTAGATAATGTAGCTTTACCGCTCATTTATGCAGGAACCAGCAAAAAAGACAGAGATGCCAGGGCAGCCCAGGCATTAGAAAATGTAGGCTTGGGTAACCGTATGGATCACAAGCCAAACGAATTATCGGGTGGTCAACGTCAACGTGTGGCGGTAGCAAGAGCCTTAATCAATAATCCTTCAATTATCCTCGCCGATGAGCCTACGGGAAACTTAGATACCAAAACATCAGTAGAGATTATGGGTTTGCTTGAAGAAATTCACAGTAAAGGCAATACCATTATTCTGGTAACGCATGAGGAAGATATCGCCCAACATGCACACCGTATTGTACGTATGCGTGATGGATTGATCGAAAACGATTACTTAAACACCGATATTAAAAATGTATCTCCACGTTTGCAGGCTTTGAATGATAATGGCAGCGATTGGGAGAAAATTAACTAACCCCTAAATCCCTTAATGGGCACTTTAGGACAAATCATATTAATCCCCCTATAAGGGGGGCTAGGGGGCATGAAAATTTACACAAAAACAGGCGATAAAGGCCAAACCTCACTCATTGGTGGTACGCGTGTACCTAAATATCATTTGCGTATCGAAACTTATGGAACTGTAGACGAGTTAAATTCGTACATAGGTTTAATTATGTGCCAGGATATCGAATCACATGATCAGCAGTTGTTAAAGGAAATTCAGGATAGACTTTTTACAGTAGGTGCATCACTTGCCGCTGATCCGGAAAAATCTAAAATGAAAATCCCAGATCTTCATGATCGTGATATTACCTTGCTGGAAGATGAGATGGATCTGATCAATGAAACATTGCCAGCCTTAAAGCATTTTGTTTTGCCTGGCGGAAATACTGTCGTTTCTTACTGCCATATTGCAAGATGTGTTTGTAGAAGGGCAGAGCGACTGACAGTAGCGCTTGCAGAAAATAGCTTTGTAGATGAGCACGTAACAGTTTATCTGAACCGTTTAAGCGATTATTTATTCGTTTTGGCACGAAAACTGACTATCTATTTTAAGGTGGAAGAAAACATTTGGATTCCACGTGTTTAATAGTGGAAAAATAAGTTTGTTTTGCTCAAAAATTTTAATATACTTTGCGCAATAATAAGAACAAGAATTTAATTGAATTGACGATATGTATTGGACATTAGAATTAGCATCGCACTTGGAAGACGCACCATGGCCTGCAACTAAAGACGAATTAATTGATTATGGTATCCGCTCTGGAGCCCCAGTTGAAGTAATTGAAAACTTACAGGCATTAGAAGATGATGGCGAGCCTTATGAAACGATTGAGGAAATTTGGCCGGATTACCCAACTAAAGAAGATTTCTTCTTTAATGAGGATGAATACTAGAATCAAAAATGATAAAAAACCTTTCAATCAAACTGAAAGGTTTTTTTATGCCTTCTTATTTTACAACACTCATTCTGAGCACATTTGCCTCTAACATAGATAAAATATTTACATTTTTTAAACAAAACAGAAAACATAGGTGTTACTACATCAATAATATAACATTGCTAAAAAAATTAACACTATGGGAAATTTATTGTATTTAGTCGCAGTAGTATTGGTAATACTATGGGTAATAGGATTTGTGTTTCACGGCTTCGGCGACGTTGGAAACATCATCCACGTTTTATTGGTAATCGCAGTAATTGCAATTCTGCTTAAGGTAATTGGCAGGGCGGCATAAGATATATCGCGCCGACATTCATCATTAGCAATATAGTTAAAAAATGGATGAATCAAAAAAGGAGTTTCATTTTTGAAACTCCTTTTTCTGTATTTTTAATTCTTCAATAACAATTCTGCCAGTTCTAAATCAATGGGGTAGGTAATTTTAATATTACCTCTTTCGCCCTCGATAATATTGATCTCCTGGCCGATTGATTCGACCACACTGGCATCATCGGTAAAACGACTGTCAAAATGCTGGTTATAGGCCTCTTTTAAGGTACTAAGGCGAAAGGTTTGAGGTGTTTGTACCAGATAGATCTCATCGCGCTTTAAAGCCGATGTTTTTTCATCTCTAAGCATACGTACACTATCACTTGATTGTACGGCTGCAATTACGTTTCCTTGTGTTTCAGTGGCCTTAAAGCAGCTGTCGATCAATGATTTTGAAACCAGTGGACGAACAGCATCGTGTATGGCTACGTAACTTTCATCATCAATGGCACTAATGGCATTTTTTACGGAATGAAAGCGTTCTGTTCCGCCATCAATAAGCTGATGTGGCACATGAAAGTTAAATTCTTCACATAATCGTGCCCAATAAGCTTGTTGATCTTTATTTAAAACCAATAAAATTTTAGGCTGGGTGTCACTTTGCGCAAAAGCTTTGATGGTATGCATTAAAACCGGAAGGTTTTTGAGCAGTAGAAATTGTTTTGGGGTTTCTGTTTGCATCCGATTTCCAGAACCGCCTGCTACAATTATAGCGTAGTATTTCATGTTTGAAGATGTGAGATTATAGATTTGAGACATGAGACTTGATTTAACTCAAATCTCATATCTCAATACTCAAATCTATATGATTAGCATGGCATCGCCGTAGCTATAAAATTTATATTTTTCTTTTACAGCAACTTCGTAAGCATTCATTACGTTTTCGTAACCACCAAATGCACTTACCATCATCAATAAAGTAGATTCTGGTGTATGGAAATTGGTAATCATTGAATTTGCAATACTGAAATCATATGGAGGGAAGATAAACTTACTCGTCCAATCGTTAGCCGCTTTTAATGTTCTGTTTGCAGAAACAGCAGATTCGATTGCACGCATTGAAGTGGTACCAACCGCACAGATTTTTCTTTTATCTTCTAAAGCTTTGTTTACAATGCCAGCATCTTTCGGCTCGATAATAAACTGCTCAGAATCCATTTTATGTTTGGTTAAATCCTCAACCTCAACCGTTCTGAATGTGCCTAAGCCCACGTGTAACGTTACTTCAGCAAACTCAATACCTTTAAGTTCCAAACGTTTCATCAACTCGCGACTGAAGTGTAAACCAGCAGTTGGTGCAGCTACAGCGCCTTCGTGTTTGGCGAAAATAGTTTGATAACGTTCTTTATCTTCGGCAGTAGCCTTACGTTTAATGTATTTAGGAAGCGGTGTTTCACCTAAAATTTCAACATTTTTTCTAAACTCTTCGTCGGTACCTTCGAACAAAAAACGGATGGTACGGCCACGTGAAGTGGTGTTATCAACAACTTCGGCTACTAACAAATCGTCATCACCAAAATATAATTTGTTACCTACGCGGATTTTACGTGCCGGATCTACCAAAACATCCCATAAACGTAATTCCTTGTTTAATTCACGTAATAAGAAAACTTCGATAGTAGCACCGGTTTTCTCTTTATTGCCATATAAACGGGCAGGGAAAACTTTAGTGTTGTTTAATATCATTACGTCTTTGTCATCAAAATAACCTAAAACGTCTTTGAAGATTTTATGCTCAATTTTACCGCTGTCTTTGTGTAAAACCATTAGGCGAGCTTCGTCGCGTTGTTCTGCCGGATTGTTGGCTACTAATGATTCTGGTAAGTTGAATTTGAATTGTGATAATTTCATTCTTGATGAATTTTTTGAGGTGCAAAAATACGAATTTAATTTTTCTTTTCCGTATTTTATCAAACGCATTTTAGGTATATTATGTTTTACCTCATTTTAAATCAAATAATACGCTGTTTAAATGCTTTTCTACATATAAAATTAATTAGTTTTGAAGATCGTGTAACCTTTTTAATGGCTGTGCATCTAAACCATAATTATGATAATCTTTAGGCTAATAGGCGAGAGTTTCCGTTTTGCATTCGATGCGTTGCGCCAAAATAAATTGCGCACCATGTTGTCGCTCCTGGCGATAACCATTGGTATTTTTACCATTATTGCCGTATTTTCTGCGGTAGATACCTTTCGTGGTAAATTACAGGCAAGTGTAGATAAATTAGGATCTAATACCATTTACGTACAGAAATGGCCTTGGAGTTTTGGCGACAATTATCCCTGGTGGAAATACATGAACCGCCCACAGCCTTCATTGCGAGATTTTGAAGCACTTAGAGAAAGAATTGAAAATGCACAGGGCGTTACCTTCGAGATATCGACAAATGATAGAACCATTAAATATAGAAGTAGCTCAGTTGAAGGGATTTCGGTTTGGGCAGCCTCACATGATTTTAATAAAACCTGGAACTTCGAACTTCAGGATGGTCGGTATTTTACTGAAAATGAAAGCAAAAATGGCTCACCGGTTTGTATTTTAGGTTCCGATATTGCCGATGGACTTTTTGACGGAGATAAAGCAGTGGGAAAGCAAGTTCAGATTTTAGGAAGACGGTTAACAGTAGTTGGCGTTTTCAAAAAAGAGGGAGAAGACATGTTGGGCACCTCGCTTGATAAAAATGTTAATATTCCTATTGCTTTTGCAAAGGGTGTTTTAGATATTCAAAACGAACGTTACGGTCCGCAAATTACCGTACGGGGTAAAGATAATGTGAGTTTAGAAGAGGTAGAGAGCGAATTAAAAGGTTTGATGCGTTCGATACACAGGATCAGACCTGGTCAGGAAGAAGATTTTGCCTTAAATAAAACCACAATTATTTCTAACCAATTAGACTCGATGTTTAAAATGGTTAATATTGCTGGTTGGGTAATTGGTGGTTTCTCAATTTTAGTAGGTGGATTCAGTATTGCCAACATCATGTTTGTATCGGTTAAAGAACGTACCAATATCATTGGTATTCAGAAATCACTTGGTGCAAAAAACTATTTTATTTTACTTCAATTTATATTCGAATCCATTTCACTTTGTATTTTAGGTGGACTACTTGGGCTTTTACTCGTCTTTCTGCTCGCGCTGGCGATTGGTGCTGCCACAGATTTCCATATTATATTGGGCTTGAATAATATTGCCTTAGGAATTGGAATCTCTATTATTATCGGCACAATATCTGGTTTCTGGCCAGCATATTCAGCATCAAGATTGGATCCGGTTGAGGCAATAAGAAGTTAGTTTTTAGTTGGCAATTTGCAGTTAGCTGCACTTAACGTGGTTCATAAACCTTATTGAAGTGGAAAGCCCGTAAAGCCGATCCTTAATCGGGTGCGGACTTGCAAAGAAAAGAAGGACTGGATTCTCCCATGAAATACTGACTTTCATTTTCATATTATCATAAAAAATATTCTGATGTGATCGGTGTGGAACCAGCCGCTATAAAATAAATCTGCGGCAATAGATCTCTCCCTTCCGCTGCGCTTCAGTCGAGATAACGACGATTTTTTTCTTGAGATGAGGATGATAAAAGTAAAAGCCCCTCATTAAATTTAATTAATAAGGGGCTTCTTAATGTAGCTGTTAACTGAGAACAGCCAACTGAAAACGGATTAAGCTAATTTGCCTAATGCTTCTTTTATTCTTCTTAATGCTTTTATCAAACTTTCGTCTGATGCTGCATAAGATAAACGGATATAGTTGTTGTTACCGAATGAATCGCCACCAACAGTTGCTACGTGGCCAACATTTAATAAGTATAAAGCCAGGTCTGAAGAATCTTTAATTATATTTCCGTCAGCATCTTTTTTGCCGAAGAAAGAACTGATTTCTGGGAAGAAGTAAAAAGCACCATCAGGAAGATTTGTTTTTACACCTGGAATTTCATTTAATAAATTGTAAACCAATTCTCTACGGCGTAAAAATGCTTCTTTCATTTCTAAAACGCTGGCTAAACCTTGCTCGTAAGCTACAATACCAGCTCTTTGTGCTATAGAACAGGTTCCGGAAGTGGTTTGTCCCTGTAATTTATCATTAGCTGCAGCAATTTCTTTGTTTGCGGCAATATAACCTAATCTCCAGCCCGTCATTGCGAAAGCTTTAGAGAAACCATTCACGATAATTACGCGGTCTTTAATGCTATCAAACTGTGCAATAGATTCATGCTGATCAACAAAGTTGATGTGCTCATAAATCTCGTCAGACAAGATGTATATATTTGGATATTTTTCGAAAACAGCAACCAATGCTGCCAATTCATCTTTGCTATAAACCGACCCCGTTGGATTACAAGGAGAAGAAAACATAAATAGTTTAGACTGCGGTGTAATGGCAGCTTCTAATTGAGCTGGTGTAATTTTGAAATTGCTTTCAATATCGGTATCGATAAAAACAGATTTTCCTTCAGCAAGCAATACCATTTCTGAGTAAGAAACCCAATAAGGCGTAGGGATGATTACTTCATCATCCGGATCGATTAAGGTTAAAATAACATTGGATAACGACTGTTTAGCGCCTGTTGAAACAACGATCTGAGAAATATCATAATCCAGGTTGTTCTCTGTTTTTAACTTATTTACGATTGCCTGGCGCAAATCTGGGTACCCGGGTACTGGCGAGTAACGCGTATAATTTTCATCTAATGCTTTTTTAGCCGCATTTTTTACGTGATCAGGCGTATTAAAATCGGGTTCGCCAACGCTTAAACTAATGATATTAATGCCCTTAGACGCTAGTTCGCGGCCAAGTTTGGTCATTTTAAGGGTTGCAGATTCTGATAGACTGTTGATTCTTTTGGATAAGGTGCTCATGGTTAATTACTTTGAGCGCAAATATATAAACCAAATATTATTCTGCACTAAAAAAGACATAGTTTTTCTCATTTAATTTATTCGATAAGCGTATTTTTGAAAAAAATACCTTGTGTCGGTTAAAAAGAAGGCTATAATTATTTCTTTGGTGGTGAGTGTTATATTGATGCTGGCCAAGTTTGTGGCTTACTTTATCACGGGTTCTAATGCAATTTTAACAGATGCCGCAGAAAGTATTGTAAACGTAATTGCAGGCAGTTTTGCCTTTTATAGTATCTATTTAAGCACGCAACCGCGGGATGAAAACCATCCATATGGACATGGGAAAGTTGAATTTTTCTCTGCATTTGTAGAAGGAATATTGATTTTAATTGCCGGAGTGGCAATTATTTTAAAATCCTCGTACAATTTTATCTACCCGCATGCTGTAGGCGAACTGTTAACCGGAACATTGATTATCGGTATTACCGGATTAATAAATTTAATTGTTGGCCTTTATCTCATTAATGTAGGCAAAGACGAACATTCTGTTACTTTACAGGCCGATGGCAAACATTTATTAACCGATACCTATACCAGTGGAGCTATAGTTGCAGGCTTAATCCTGATTCAGCTCACAAATATTATTTGGTTAGATAGTTTACTCTCTGGTTTAGTGGGCTTTTATATCGTGTATTCTGGTTATAAGCTCACCCGGGGCTCAGTGGGTGGATTGATGGATGAAAGCGATTTTACACTTGTTGAAGAGGTAGTGGATGTGTTGCAAAGAAACAGGCATAACCCTTGGATTGATGTACATAATTTGCGTACACAACAATATGGGCCTGAATTTCATATCGATTGCCATGTAACTTTGCCCTATTATTTTGACTTGAACAAAGTGCATAAAGAGATTTCGCAGATTGATGAACTGATCAATAAAAATGGCTTTCGTAAGGCTGAACTCTTTATCCATGCTGACCCTTGTTTACCTGAATGCTGCAATTATTGCCACATGAGTGAATGCCTGGTGAGGGCTGAAGCTTTTAAAAAGGAAATTGTATGGACACCAGAAATAGTAATTAAAAACAAAAAACATTTCGAAAATGAGCTACTTTAATGTAAGGGTTTATGGTTTGTTAATCAACCAAAATAATGAAGTTTTGATTAGCGACGAAGAAGAATACGGATTTCGCTTTAGCAAATTTCCGGGTGGTGGCCTGGAGCTTGGCGAAGGTTTGATAGATGGTTTAAAAAGAGAATTTGTAGAAGAATGTGAGGCAGAAATTGAGGTGTTATCTCATTTTTATACCACTGATTTCTTTGAAAAATCGTCGTTTAATGATAGTCAAGTCATCAGCGTATATTATTTGGTTAAGGAAAAAACACCTTTGCAGTTGGCATTTAAAGATATTATTTACGATTTTGATGGAGAGGGCGAAATTCTACAGGCTTTTAGGTGGGTGAAAATACAAGATTTAAACATCGAAGATATTACCTTCAAAACCGATAAAACCGCTGCTCAACTTTTAAAAGAACAATATCCAGTTACATTATAATTATTTTATGTCAGATACCTCCGAACTTCAAACGCCAAACGCTCAACTTAATCTAACTGAACGCGATCAAAAAGTAATTTGGCACCCTTACACCCAAATGAAAAATGCATTGCCCCATATTCCGATTGTTAGGGGAGAAGGCGTTTATGTTTTTGATGAAAATGGTAAGCGGTATATTGATGCCGTTTCATCCTGGTGGGTAAATATCCATGGTCACTCGCATCCTTATATTGCTCAAAAAGTGGCTGAACAGCTTAATGTATTAGAACACGTCATTTTTGCTGGTTTTACCCACGAGCCTGCTGTATTATTGGCCGAAAGACTTTTGCCAATATTACCTGGTAAACAGGATAAGGTTTTTTATACCGACAATGGTTCAACTGCCGTAGAAGTAGCTTTAAAAATGTGCCTGCAATATTGGGATAACAAACGGAAGCCTAAAACGAAAATACTGGCCTTTAAAAATGCCTATCATGGTGATACTTTTGGTGCAATGTCGGTTAGTGGGCGAAGTATTTTTACAGATGCTTTCAATAGTCTATTATTCGATGTTGAATTTATAGATCTGCCAAATGAGGGCAATATCTCAAATCTCACATCTCTTATATCAAATCTTAAGGATACCGCTTGTTTCATCTTCGAGCCGCTTATTTTAGGCTCTGGTGGAATGTTAATGTACGAAGCCAAATACCTGGATCAACTTTTATCAGCTTGTAAAGCGGCAGAGATTTTGACGATTGCTGATGAGGTAATGACGGGTTTCGGTAGAACGGGAACCTATTTCGCCTGCGAAAAGTTAAATAATAAACCCGATATCATCTGTTTAAGTAAAGGCTTAACAGGCGGAACTATGCCATTAGGGGTAACCACTTGTACAAATGAAATTTTTGAAGCTTTTTTAAGTGAAGATAAACTTAAAACACTTTATCATGGTCATTCATTTACGGCAAATCCAATTGCTTGTGTGGCCTCTCTGGCTAGTTTAGATATTTTATTAAAAAGTGAAACACTCCAGAATATCAAACGTGTTGAAGCAAAACATGCGGCCTTTTTAGAAGAAATAAAGGGACATCAAAAAGTAAAAGCCATCCGGCAAACCGGAACCATTATCGCTATTGAGTGGGAAACAGGAAATGAAACTTCGTACTTAAGTAACCTGCGTAATTTGCTTTATGCTTATTTCTTGGATAAAGGAATCATATTACGGCCACTTGGTAATATCATTTATATTCTTCCGCCTTATGTGATTAGCGATGAAGACTTGGATTATGTTTATTCAGCAATAAAATCTGCTTTAGAAGAAATTTAGGTTTTTTAAGTGATGGTGTGTAAGTACACATACCATGGAAAATTTTAAAAGGTCGTAGCAAGGCGCTACGACCAGTATTTATACTGTTTCTGTCAGTCTAAGCGTAGTCGAAGACCCTTTTAGGATGTAAAATCTATAAAAGGTCTTCGACTATACTATCATTGATGTCATCTTTCAAATTACTATTAATCAGTTTTTTAGCTTATTTAGCATTTCCAGACAGCTAGGCCATAGTATGGTATCCCCGTTCTACTTAAATCTGGGTTGCACTGTTCTGGCCTTACAACTGGATTCAAAAGAAAACGGCGCAGCCTTCATGAATACCATTAAAAATTACTACAAAAAATGAATAAATTTTCAGCCGGCATTTTTTGTTTTTTCACTTGTTCCGGTTTTTTTAATTGTGTTTAAGCTAGCTCTGCTGGTCTTTTTGATGCCAAAAAGAAAGAGCCCTTCGGCGGCGGCGAGCCGAGGCAAGACGGAGCAGCAGGGCAAAAAAAATAATAATTTATACGTCAATCATATTGATTTTTATGCAATAAATTATCCCTCAGGATGACAACAGATCTTATATTTTTGCTTCAGGTTCTAAATAATTTTTAAGCGCATCATTAACAAAGTAGTTCCAACCACCGTTAAAGCTGGTTTTTGTAAAATTAGGTCCGTTTTCGGCAAAACTTTCTGTACCAGTATGTGTCAGTTTTAACAAAGTTTGATCACCCTGCTCAAATAACTCCCAGCTTACTTCCGAATTACCTGGGTAACCATCATATCGCCAGGTGTATGCCAGTTTTTTGCCTTCAATAATTGCTGTTATTTCGCATAGATGTAAATATTGCGGTCCATCATCCGCTCCGCCAGAAAACTCAAATTTAAATCCCACTTCTGGTTTAAATTCTTCCAATTTAAAATACCATTTTTTAATTTCATTGTTATCGGTTAAGGCTTTCCATACTTCTTCGATAGGCGTCTTATACACATGTTCTACAATGATTGGTTCGTTTTTCATCATTATTTAAAATTTTAACAGATGAATATTTAGCCTAAAGGCATTTTACTCATGTCCATATACAAAATGCTCCATCTCTGTCCGTCTAAATCAATAAAGCCACAGCCATACATCCAGCCATCTTTATAACCAGGTTCGCCATAAAGTGTACCACCTGCGGCTACTACTTTTTTGGCAAGATCATCTACTTCTTCCGGACTTTCTGCATCAAAAGAGAACAAAACTTCGCCACCATTACGTTGATCAGCAATACTGGTTCCTGCAAATGCTTCATATAGGGATTCTTCAAAAAGCATGATGGCTAAATTACTTTCGCCCACTAAAAAGCAGGCTGAATCTTCGCGTGCACCATACTGCAGGTTAAGCGTAAAGCCCAATTGTGTGAAAAATTCTTTTGATTTACTGATGTCTTTTACTGGAAGATTGATCCAAAGTGATTTTGTCATAAGTTTTATATTTGTTGTACGTAAAGATAGCGAAGCTGTGGCAGACTTGTCCTTGCCAAAAACGAAAATTTACAGGGTTATTTGGGACAATTTATTTCATCGTGATATGCTTATATTTTCTTCTATTTCATATATGGGTAAAGCATTACTGCAATGTTGCGCCATATAAAGCATCGGGTTATTAGCCTATTATTATATGGTAATTGAAGCTATTACGATAATTCTTACCACGTAAGGCATTTAAGTGCATTTCAGTTCATGATCTTAGGAATTATAATTAATCTTTGTACTTTACCGAAAGCTTTTTGGGTGCCACATTGCAATACGAGCATGTAAGTGCATCGACAATCATTTCATCTGCCAACGCAGCTATATTGAAGATTGTCCAGCCCTGTTTGCCCCATGCACCTGTAGCAAGAGTAATATTGTTTGGATCAAAATCGCAGAAAACAGATTGATCTATTGCTGATAATTTAAAAGTGGCTTTATTTTTTTGGAGATCGAGTGTTGCGAAGATCTTTTTATATACACGAAAAGATGTTTTTTCGAAATGCGGCTGTTCGTTTACTTCATCAAAAGATAGGCAATGGGCAATAAAAGTTGATGTTTCCATTCTGTTGTATAAATAACTTACAATTTATACAATTTCTGTGGATGCTGCTCCGCGTGATTTAAAATTAGATTCAAAATATAACTGTTGGACTGATATGTTGCAAGATCATTCTTAAGCGGAGCCAGGCCGTCGGAAAGGTAATTTTTATCGGTAAAGTAGCCCATTCCATAAAATTTTCCGTTTTCCACCACCAAACAACTAAATTCTTCATCTTTTCGGCCTTCATCAACCAGTGCAAAACTTGGCTGTTGTTTTTGGATATCGTTCAATGCTGCATTTAATTTTTTGTTATAAACAGAAACCGTTTCTATCCCGCTGCAGGCACCAAAACACTGTCCGTTTTCATGTGCGTAACATTTTGTTGCTACTTTTTGCAGGTAACAGAGTTTGGCGCAAAGCTGGTATTTATCAACCAGTTGGTTTAAAAAATTATACCCCTCCAGTAAGCTGTTAAAGCTCTGTATAGGGTTGTTATTCTTTTTATGTTTATCGATGGCCAGGCGTAAATAACCATTTTGATCTTCGAAAATGTATAAATCATATTTATGTTCGTACCGTTTCATGGCGCGGTTATTTTCGGGCCATAGGCGTTTAATTTCATTGGCTTCTAAAATTAAGGCCATCAGCTCGGTACCACAGATCACATAATCTACGTGGTGTATGGTGCGCAAAAATTCCTGCCGTTGCCTGTTTGGCGTATTGCCTGTAAAATGACTGGTTACCCGCTTTTTAAGGTCTTTTGCTTTTCCAACATATACAATTTTACCTTTACTATCTTTAAAATAATAAACGCCGGGTTGGTTTGGTAATCTTAAAATAGAAGCTTTATCTAAATGCGGTGGTAAAACCTGTTCTTTCGATGTTTTTTTGAGCATTTCTGCAATTACACCTTCCTGATCATGATCCAATAACAAGTTAAAAAGAATACTGGTTGCATCAGCATCACCAGCTGCGCGGTGCCGGTTTTGAATCGGAATTTGCAATGCTGTACACAATTTACCCAAACTATAGGATGATTTACCAGGGATTAATTTTCTGCTTAACCTTACGGTACAGAGTTTTCTGCATTGCAAATCATATCCTGCAGCAGCTAAATGATGTTTTAAAAAAGAATAATCGAAATTTACATTGTGCGCTACAAATACCTTATCACTCAATAACTGGTAAATCTGTAGCGCCACATCTTCAAATTTGGGGGCATCTTTCAATAGCCCATCATCAATACCTGTAAGCGCTGTTATGTAGGCAGGAATAGGCAGGCTGGGATTAATTAAAGTAGTATACGATTCTACTATTTGGTTGCCATCGTGAATATTAATTGCAACTTCGGTAATGCCATTTGCTGAGGCATGACCACCAGTGGTTTCTATATCTACAACTGCGTATAACATTAAATTAGTTTGAAATACAAATCTATGCTAAAATAATTAGTATAAAAATAATTTTGATTATTTCTTTAGCATAAAAAAAGCGATTACCTATTTAACGTAATCGCTCCATTATTTTGTATATAAATGTTATTAAAGTTTACTTAGCAGTTTACTGAGGTTAGGTTTTATTCCGATAGATATTGGAACAGTGTTAAACGCTCTGTTTTGAATTTTGCTAAAACCGTACATGTAACTGGCTTCTACAAATAAATTTGCCCCACCAATATTGTATTCGATACCGCCGCCGCCTTCAACAATGCCCAGGCCATGAGATTTATTATCCTGTGTAATCTGCATTGTTGTATTGTTAACCCCAGCCTGTGGGGTAAGAATAATTCCACCACCAGCACCTGCAAAACCATAAAATGCCCAATTGTTTACAATTTTGCGGTAACCCAACGCAACATTTAGCAGGTAGGTGGTTGCCCTGCCTTTTTGCAAAGTATAGGTATATCCTTCATCTGGGGTAATCTGGTTATAAGAAAAGGCCTGTAAACTTACTTTAGGATAGAGGAATAAACCACCTTCGCCTAAAGCTAAATTTAAACCCAAAGTAGTAGAGAATTTTGGTTTGAAGTAATCTGCGGTTTCACCCACAGGGAAAGCAAATCCGATTCCACTCATGGAGTACAATTTATCTGGTCTGCTTTGTGCGTGTGCCTTAAATGATATTGCTGCGCACAATAATACAACTGGTGTTAGTAATTTTAATTTCATATCTGATTTTTTAATTTTTTGTTAAAGCATTTACTTTATGTAATAAATCGGCCATGTTAAATGGCTTTTCCAGGTAACCGTTGGGATGATACTTTTGGGATGTAATGTAATTTTCGTCATATCTGGCCGATGCTAAGATGATTGGGATATCTTCAGTATCAGGGTTTAGTCTTAACTCTTTAAAAACAGCACGCCCATCCATTCCATTCAACATAATATCTAGAATAATCAGATCAGGATTAAAATCTCTAATGGTTTTAAATATGTATCGCGGCGATAATAAAGGGTAAACTTTATAATTTTCGGTTTCCAAAACCTCTTGGAAAACCTCTAATACATCGGGATCATCATCTACAACCAGTACTCTTTTCAAAACGGATAATCAATTAATAATAAAATAGACTATCCTAATACAAAAAATTAGCTGTAATGTTTTAAGGGGGAGAAAAAAAGCGTAAACGGTTGGTGGTAGAAAGATAGATTTTATTATTGTATGGCGCCGGGCTTAGGCCTTTCTATCAATAAATTATCTTTAATAAAGGTTGTAAAGCGTTCTTTGTATGCATCAGAAACGGTATATGAGGTTTCGCCAGATAACAAGATGTTATCTCCCAAAACACTTTTTATATGTTGTTTAGAAATGATTACCGTGTCGGTAATCTGAATAAATGCTTCATGTTTTTTCAGCATGCTGAGCATTTTAATGAAATTCGATTTTGAGCTTAAATATGAATTTTTAATTATTTTGAATTTTATATCTACACCAAAATCTTCTACAGCAATTAATTCATTTAAATCAATTCTAACTAAATCTCCGTTATTCTCCTGTAAGGGGATGTAAAAGAAATTTTCATCAAAAACAGAAAAAAGATTGGGTGTTTTCTTTCCTGTTGGATATAAGTTGTTTATCGTTTTTGCAAAATGTAATATAGAATAGGGTTTAAGGAGGTAAGCATCTGCATCAACTTTAAAAGCATCAATGGCATATCGTGCATGTGCAGTAGTAAAAACCAGGTGTTTTGTTTTTTGCCTCAGTAAACCGGCGAGCTCGATACCTGAAATGGAAGGCATCTCTACATCCATAAAAATAATATCAACAGGATTGGAAACAGATATTTCTGCCAGTGCCTGCAGCGGTTCGGTAAAAGTTTGAACAAGTTTTAAATCCGGCAACTTATCCATATATGCGATTAAGCTTTCCAGCGCATGTGGATCATCATCAATAGCAATGCAACTTATTGACATTTTTACAGGTTTAGGTTCTGCAAATTACAATTTCAGCCTATAAAAAGAAAAAAAAACAAGTTCGAAACGGATTTTTATATATTCGGCAAGGAAAATTGTCTTTTTGTTTGAAATTTAGGTGTAATTTAATGATTTAAAATAAAGATGTTAAAATCGATTGTCATCTGCGAGCTTAATCCTTAATTTTACTTTAAAGTACTGCCCGGCATTGCTGAAATATTTAAATTCTGCGTTGCTCCCATAAGTATAATCTAAACGTTTTCTGATATTTTCCATACCCGCATTTAAACCCGAATTATTTTTAACGGTTTTAATAAGGTTAGCGGTTTCTATAATCAGGTTATCCTGATCAACTTTTAATGATATTTCGGCAGGATCAGACGCTTTAAGCAATTCGCCATGTTTAAACATATTCTCAACCAAGGTAATCAATACCATTGGAATGATTTTTACATTCCGGATCTCATGATCATACCAAAAACGGAGTTGTACACCATGGTCTTTACGGAGCTGATGTAAATTGATTAAATTTTCTACCTGGTTAATTTCTTCATCCAGCAGGATAAATTCTCTGTCCTTATTGCTATCAACAGAATAACGCATCATTTCGGAAAGTGAATGGATAGCTTCTGCGGCAATCGGAGAAGATTCGCGTGCGTTTTGATAGATGAAATCTAAAGTATTAAATAACAAATGAGGCTGTATCTGTGCTTTTAAAAAAGCATTTTCCGATCTTGCTATTTGTATAAGGTTGTTTAAACGCTGCTTTTCTAATTCTTCGGTTTTTTTCCTTTCTTTTATATACCGCATTAAAAAATAATAACCAGTAGAAAAGCACATGAAATAAATGCAGCGGTAAAGAGATGGTGTAAAATATTGTAAATCAAGGGTTATTCTTCTCGTTCCGTTGTAGTTGGTATGGTGGATAATGGTATAATCGAGGATTACCGTAACGATGAAGTAAGCAATAATTTCTAAAATTAGCAGCAGCGGAAGTTTCCATGCCGTTTGTTTCGGCTTTTTTAAACCTATAGTGAGTACAACATGTGCATGAATGTAAAATGTAATAATATTGAGCGAATAGTATAGGATGTAAGGTGCCAGCTGACCAAATTTTCCGTTTATTAATCCAACAATAATAGATTCATAGAAAATAAAGATAATCCAAATAATGATATGAAGTTTTTTGCTGGCAACCCACTCTAGGATGCTCCATTTTTTTTGATGTTCTTTTTCGTTGATAGACTTCATTGGCTAGTAAATTGGGGAACGGCTATTATATATGGTTAACAAAAAAACTGAGTTTAATTGTTCTGATAACGAAAATACTAAAAATTTAGTTTTAAGAACGGTTAGTTTTAATCGTTTTTTCTTTAATGTACTCTTGTATGCTGTCGCGATAACTATTGCCAATGTTGATGGTAAGGTTATTGATCATTTTTAGTGTATTGCCTTCTACTTTTTCAATGTAGTTTTTAGCAATAATGAATGATCTGTGCGCCTGCGCGAAATTATGATAGTCTTTTAAAATAATTTTAATCTCTGATAATGCGATATACGATACAATGGTTTCGTTTAGGGTGAAAATCCGTACATAATTTTGAAGGCTCTCTATGGCAACAATATCAGTGTACCTTACTTTGATCAGGTTGTTTTTTTCGCTTTTATTCCGAACAAAAAAATAATCATCTTCTTGTTTAATGGTAACGTTCTGTAAACTTGGTGTATGTGGAAATAGCCTGTTAATGGTTTCGGCCAGGCGGGCAAAAGTATAGGGTTTTAATAAATAAGCACTTGCATACATCTCAAAAGCTTCGTATGCATATTTAGAGTGCGAGGTGGTAAATATTAATTTATCTGTTTTATGCCGTATTGCTTTTGATAACTCTATGCCCGAAATCATGGGCATATCAACATCCATAAAAACAATATCTACAGCATTGCCAGCAGTAATCTCATTAAGTGCCTGTATCGGATCGGTGTAGGATTTGATTAACTGGATGTTTGAGAGATTGTTAATATAAGATTTTATGCCGTTTACAGCATGGATATCGTCGTCTATTACGATACATTTTAATTTCATTAGGTATGAGGTTAAGATTTACGAAATTATGGCTTGCATTTTAAATAATGAAATTAATTTCCGATTTGTATTGGTTTTTAGTTGTTATGGTAAAGAATATGATACAAATATGATTTGTGTCCAAAATAGCCATATCAGTAAAAACTGGGCATGTTAAAATGAAAAATGAACAAAACAAATAGATTTAATTGCTTGTATAACAATATATTGTATTTTGATTCGTAGTAATTAATAGATATATTTAATAACCTTAATCATCATCCCTAAACCAATGTCCCATGAAAAATAGATTTCGCACCACCAACAGATTGAATGTATCCATCACAAAGAAAGTTATCGAATTACAAGAGCAAGGTTACGACTGTGACTTTCTTTTGTTGTCGAATGGTAACTTACTGTGTATGCAAACCAATTTTAATTATCCATTAAATACAGTTGCCATTAAACAGATGGAACATGGATACGATTTCTTGAGCCATTCTTACAAAAACGTGCATACCATCGAAACTGGAAATGGCGAAAGAGGAGTGCTTCTTACCGAAAAAGCTTTTTAGTAATACCTTTCGTTTTCTTACAATTTTATTCCTGCCAAAGGGTTGAAATTTGCAGTGTAATTAAAAAAATAATAACATGACAGATTTAATTCAACCCACTATACTGGCTACCGGAGCAACGGGCAGTGTAGGATTGGTATTGGCAAAACAATTGGCAGATAAACAAATTCCTTTTAGGGCCCTGGTAAGGTCGTTAAACAAAGCAGAACCCTTGAAACACTTAAAGGGAGTGGAGTTGGTAATTGGCGATTTTAACCACGAACAAAGCCTTTTACAAGCATTAAAAGGAATAGAAAGTGTGTTTCTATTAAGTAATTCGACAACAGATGCAGAAAATTTACAATGTAATTTTGTAAATGCAGCTGTAAAAAGCGGTGTTAAACATATTGTTAAACTATCTCAATTTGCTGCAAACATAAATTCTCCGGTCCGGTTTCTCCGTTACCATGCAGTTGTTGAAGAGAAAATAAAATTAACAGGCTTGCAATATACTTTTCTAAGGCCGAACTTATTTATGCAAGGGTTGCTCGGTTTTTCTGATACCATTAAATACCAGAATCAATTTTTTGCCACAGCTGGCGATGCAAAAATTAGTTTGGTGGATGTTAGGGATATTGCTGCTGTTGCTGTAGAAAGACTTATTACAAATGACTCTGAAAGTAAAGTTTATGATATTACTGGCAATGAAGCCATTAGTCACGGTAAAATAGCCGAAATTCTTTCTGATGTATTACAGAAAGAAATTAAATATGTTAATGTTTCTGATGAAGAGATGTTATCTGCTTTAATCCAATTTGGTTTTCCTGAATGGCAGGCAGCAGGTTTAATAGAAGACTATGCACATTATGCACGAGGTGAGGCGGCAATCGTTTCCAGTACCGTTAAAGATGTTACTGGTGTTTCGCCAAGAAAGTTCATTGATTTTGTTGAAGATTATAGATCTCTTTTCGGGTAGGTGGTGCCAGATGTTGCCGTTTGACAGCTCTAATTTAGGTGCTGCCAGATGGTAGCATCTAACAGCATATAACAACTGTCAGATGGTAACATCTGACAGCACAATGATTATATATAAACTGTTAGATAGTAACACCTGACAGCACAATGATTATATATAAACTGTTAGATCGTAACACCTGACAGCGCAATGATTATATATAAACTGTTAGATCGTAACACCTGACAGCACAATGATTATATATAAATTGTTAGATAGTAACACCTGACAGCGCAATGATAATTGAACTTATTGAAAAAACTTTCCATCATTCTTTTTGTTTAAATTTTATTGGATATATTTAAACAAAATAATGAATTATTCTATTTCAGATCTTGAACAGCTTTCGGGCATTCATTCTCATACCATCAGGATCTGGGAGCAGCGTTATAATGCCTTAACTCCAACACGATCACAAGGCAACACGCGTTTATATGATGATAAACAGCTCAGGAGACTTTTAAATATTGTAAGTTTGAACAAGAGTGGTTTAAAAATTTCCAAAATCTGTAGCCTTTCAGATCAGGCTGTTGATCAACTTTTAGACCAACAGCTTTCTTATCAATCGGATGATGACCAAGCAGAATATTATATTTCCCAACTCATCAGCCATGGTTTGGCTTTTGATGAATTCTCTTTTAATCATTTAATTGATAAAGGGATTGATCAGTTAGGGCTTTCTGATTGTTATCGTAAAATAATGTATCCATTGTTGGTGCGTTTGGGATTAATGTGGCGAAAAGACGATATTTGTCCGGCCCACGAACATTTTTTGTCAAACATTATCCGTCAGAAGATATTTACGCATATTAATAACCTACCACTAACAAAATCTACTCGTGGCACCTGGCTTCTTTTTCTTCCTGAAGATGAAGATCACGATATCGGGCTACTTTTTGCCAGTTATATTCTTAGGATGCACCATCATCAAGTTATTTTTTTAGGGAGTAAAGTTCCTTTAGATTCGATAGAAAAGGTGTTTTCAACATTAGATGTAGATTATGTTTTACTTTTTATGGTAAAATCAAGATTAGCAACTGCGGCACAAAAATATATAGATCAATTATCAGCAATATGCTCATCCGCTAAAATTCATCTTGCCGGAAATGGCCAGGTGATCGGTAAATTAAAAAATATCGATCAGATCGGCTGGTTTAAAACACTCGATGAATTTGAAGAACTAATTCAATCCCCTCTGTTACATGAAAGAAATATTTGATCAATTATCTGCCGATTGTAGTAGGCTCACCACCAAAAAGTATAGTACCAGTTTTTCGTTGGGTATTTACTTTCTAGGTAAACAACTTCGTTTGCCCATTCATGCCATTTATGGCTTTGTACGTTTGGCAGATGAAATTGTAGATAGTTTTCATCATTTTGACAAGAAATTTTTATTGGACAAATTTAAACATGATACTTTCGAAGCCATTGATCTTGGTATAAGCTTAAATCCTATTCTAAATTCTTTTCAGCGTACCATCAATCAATATCAAATTGATCATGAGTTGATTTTGTGTTTTTTTAAAAGTATGGAGATGGATCTGTCGGAACAGGAATATACTCCTGAACTTTATAATGAATACATTTTAGGGTCGGCAGAGGTTGTAGGATTAATGTGTTTGAAGATTTTTACCAATGGCGACCTGGCAGATTACGAACGGCTAAAGCCTTACGCCATGAAGCTTGGCTCGGCCTTTCAGAAGGTGAATTTTCTGCGTGATGTTAAGGCCGATCATCAGGGTTTAAACCGCAACTATTTTCCCAACGTTAACCTGGCGGTATTTTGCGATCATCAAAAAAAGAAAATTGAAGATGAAATTGAAGAGGAGTTTGCCTTTGCACTAAAAGGAATTAAAATGTTGCCTGAAGCTTCTAAAAATGGAGTATACTTATCTTATATCTATTATAAAAAACTATTTGTCAAAATAAAGCGGTTAAGCGCCGAAAAAATTATGACAGAAAGGATCAGGATTTCTAACACACGCAAAGTTGGTTTAATGTTTGATTCACTCATTCGCAATAAGTTAAACGGAATTTAAATGGAAGAACAAGTTATTCTGGTAGATGAGGAAGATGTGCCCAGAGGACAAATGGATAAAATGGAAGCGCACAAAAAGGGTTTATTGCACCGCGCCTTTTCAGTTTTTATATTTAACAGCAACCGTGAGCTATTATTACAACAAAGAGCTTTAAGTAAATACCATTCGGGAGGTTTATGGACTAATACCTGCTGCAGTCACCCACGCATTGCCGAAAGTAATGTAGATGCTGCTAAAAGGAGATTGAAAGAAGAGATGGGAATGGATTGTGCCATCAGTTATCTTTTTAAATTTACCTATAAAGCCGAATTTGAAGATGGTTTAACCGAACATGAGGTAGACCATGTTTTTTTGGGACGGAGTGATGAACTGCCCATTATAAACCCTGATGAAGTAGAGGCCTTTAAGTATATGGATTTAGATGCCTTGGCTATGGATATTAGCATTAATCCGAGCGCTTATACACCATGGTTAAGAATCTGTTTAGAGGAAGTTGTAAAACAGGCTTCTACTGCTTAAATAAAAAACGGGCATACAACCTAAGTCGTATACCCGTATCTAAATTAACGCTCTCGAGGACAAATATAGGACTAGTTTGCAAAATTCCTAAAAGTTTAACAATTCTTTTACTTTAAGATTATAGTTCATTGTTTTAGTTTTTACTGATGTGGATAATAAGGTATTAATCTTTAGGAGTTTATGTTTTAACATGAGGGTTAGGTGAAAAAAAATATTTTTTTTGTGTGTTTAATTTTCTTTGATTTACCTTTTGTTCACAGTAAATTTAAAAGGGATAAAAGACCTTGGGGTAGTCGTTATCGCAAAAGGGTTTTTTCAGTAAATAACCCGCCTAAACTTTTCGGGGAAACAAACATTTAACGATCGCTCATATCGTTTGCTTTAATATTACTTTGTTCCTCAGAATAACTACCTTTTTTACGCATTTGTCATTAATAAAAAAATAGATTTCTGTATGCAAGTCTATTCGTAGCCCTTATATTATTTTAAATATTGGGCATCATTTAATAATGCGGACACATCATTTAATAATGCGGAGACGTCATTTAGAAATGCGGAGGCATCATTTAGAAATGCGGAGACATCATTTAGAAATGCGGAGGCATCATTTAGAAATGCGGAGACGTCATTTAATAATGCGGAGACATCATTTAATAATGCGGATGCGTTATTTTAAAATATTGCAATAGCAATTGTTTTCTTATTCGTATAATTTTTGACATTTTTTGCAGTAATAGGTTTGCCGATGGGTTTTGCCTAATTCTTTTTTCTCAATGCCATGTTGAAGCGGACATTCTTTTTGGCTATATACTTCCCAATGTTTACTTAAGGTATTTTCTTTTTTCCATTTCAAAAAATCAAAGCTATAATTCCTGGCTTCTTTAACCATAGCCTTTAGTTTTGCTAAAGGTAAATTTTCAATTTTAGTTAGGGGATGTATCCTTACGCGATACAAAACCTCATTTTTAATAATGTTGCCCACACCACTAAAAATTTGCTGGTCTAAAAGTACATCACAAACCATAGCCTCAGGCTTTTCTTTTAGTTTTTTAATAGCTGCACTGCTATTCCATTCATCAGCCATTACATCATTTTCCCAATTGTAGTGCTTTTTGACGTTTCCCTCCAAAAGGTCTACTTTGCAGGTATAAAAATTTAATTCATCTTTTTTAAAGATAAGGCCTAATTTCAGTGGTGTTTTCTTTTGTTCGTTAATTAAATAACTACCAAATAGCATAAAGTGGATTCGGATAGTGAAATCATCAAAACAGATGAGGAAATGTTTACCCCAACTTTTAAAATCCTGAATCTTTTGATGTAACAACCTGTCTTTATCGATGTTTTTGGCGTTGCCAGATACTTCCATTACTTCTGGCTTAGCTAAATGGAGGTCTTTAATTAACGCTCTTAATATTACAATAGATGGGCCTTCGGGCATATTATCCTTCCTCCAGTTTGTTGAATTTAAATTTATCTTTTATGTTGCTGTTAAAATAACGGCCTTTAGATCCGGAGGCTTTTAACATCTTGTAAATCTTTTCCGGAACATTTTTATACAGGTATACAATATCCGTAACGAAAATTACTTTCAGTGTTTTAGCAACTGTATCATAACTAAAATGTTTGATTACCGATGATGGCATAACCTTTAAGTTTATGCCTTAAAAACAGTTGCCATTAAAAATGGTTTTAATCGTTATTCAGCTCCGATTCTTCTTTCGCAACTTTAATCTTTTCCTTTTTAAGGTCGATTCTAATGATGTTATATAAGCTCATATACACATTGGCAATCCACACGATGGAGAAAAAAGAAATGATGTAACCACGCCAATCGGGGTAAATTAATGTGAATTTGGTGATTAAAAGCAAGAGTGCCGTTACGTAATGACTGAAACAGTACTCGCAGGTAAAAACATAGAAAAACTTTCGTTTAACAAGCTTGTTGCAATTTTTCGAACGGTCTACACAGAATTCTCGAGCTTCTTTAAATATTTCTTCTTTTGTAACCGTCCATGCAATACAAGCTACAGGCAATGCCATAATGAAGAGATAGTAGAGGTGTGGTTCCATAGGGATTAAATTCTGTTATCAATACAACCTTAAAGCCTTTAAAATGTTTAGCTAAGGGATAAACATTTTGAGTACATTTATGTTAATCAAAATATATCTAATCACTTATTGTTATGGAAAGATCAGAAATCATATCTCTTTTAGAGGTTATCAATCAACAAGTAAGTTCTTCGGTTTTAGGTGGGATGGAAGAAGAATATGAAGAATTGGAAAGTATGGGACTGATTAAAATCAATCGCGAGTCAGTTCAATGGTCGTCAGCAATGACGCCCGCCGGGATTGCTTATTTAGGACATGATTAGGCGATTTAAGCATATTGGGTTTAATTGGCAAAGAATAGGGATTTATAATTATCGTCAATGCTTAGATGCAAGCAATCTTTCATGCTGGTAATTTTTGCTGGAAAGATTGCTTCCCCGAAAAGTCGGGACAGGTTGTCGGCTGAAAAAGCGTTTTTATAATGATGGATTTGTTTAATTACACGTATTGACGAACCCGCAAAATCGCGATCGTTATTGCGAGGAGGAACGACAAAGCAATCTTTCATACTGGTATTTTATTGCTGGAAAGATTGCTTCCCCGAAAAGTGCTATCGTGTGGACACATCTTTGTTAACCCAGATTGTTTTTATTCCCTTTATCCAGGGCGATCGTTATGCTGACCCGAAGCTTTAGGATTAGCACCTTTCCTGCTATTCAGTGACTCTGAACCCCTATAACTTTTTATTTGGAGATAAATGTTGTTGTTTTTCCGCTGTATGCCGCGGAGGCATGCTACTTTGGAGCGCCAAAGTAGCCAAAGCGCTTTGTCAATCCAGCAATGTGGCTCCGCACCAGCCCATGCTCATTAAAAAAACAGCGGCACTTTGTTTTGTTAGTTGGTGCTGGTTGAAGGTTTTTGCAGGCGTTGAACACAAAACCACTGCGTTTGAGGTTTGGTAGTGCCATTTTTGTTATTCTGCAGCTGTTTTTTTTGATCGCCTGCCACCTGGGATTGACGTCGTTCTTGGGTAAAACCTGTGTGCTGTTAAAGCAAGCTAGCATAACGGCTAAAAAAATGGAGCGCCAAGAGATGTGTCCACACGATAGGAAAAGTCGGGACAGGGTGTGGGCCGAAAAAGCCTTCTAGCAATGAGGGATTTATTTAATTACACTTATTAACGGATTTATTCATACTTTCTTAGCAACAAATAAACAGCTACTTAAGCAATTCCATCACACGCTTTACGACTAAACTTTGACGGATTTATTGTTGGAATTCTGCTAAATTTGCTGCAAGTTTAGAATTGTGCTTAAAATAAAATAAATGGCCATTCTATTGCAGATATGAACGATTTACAACTTAGAACAGTAAATGTAACCCGTTACGTTACCCCGCTGCGCGAGGGCGGCTCTATGCCGGCCATTGCAGAGGCTGACGATAACTTTTTATATGTACTAAAATTTAGAGGGGCAGGACAGGGTACGAGGGCTTTAATTGCTGAATTAATCGGTGGCGAAATTGCTCGTTTATTGGGTTTACATGTGCCTGAATTGGTTTTTGCTAATTTAGACGAAGCGTTTGGAAGAACAGAACCTGATGAAGAAATACAGGATTTATTGAAAGCGAGTGTTGGCTTAAATTTAGCCTTACATTATTTATCTGGGGCAATTACTTTCGATCCAACGGTAACTACTGTTGATGCTAAACTGGCCTCGCAGATTGTTTGGTTAGACTGTTTTTTAACCAATATGGACCGCACCTGCAGAAATACGAATATGTTGGTTTGGCATAAAGAACTTTGGTTAATTGATCATGGTGCCGCATTATATTTCCACCATTCGTGGCAAAATTGGGAAGAACAGGCCATTAAACCTTTCTTTTTGGTTAAGGATCATGTATTGTTGCCCTGGGCTACAGAACTGGAAAGTGTGCATGAGGAATTTACCAAGATTCTTACACCCGAAAAAATTGAGGCGGTTATTAAATTGATCCCCGATGATTGGTTGGAGGGTGAAACAAACTTCGACACTACAGAAGCTCACCGGAAAGCCTATATCTATTTTCTTACAGAGCGGTTATCACATTCGGCTATATTTTTAAAAGAAGCGCAGCATGCAAGGGAAATTCTTATTTGAGTATGCTGTAATCCGTGTAATGCCGAGGGTAGAACGCGAAGAATTTATGAATGTGGGCATAATTTTATTTTGTGCCAAGCAAAAATTTTTAAAGAGTGTTTTTGTGCTGGACGAGGCGAGAGTAAAAGCTTTTTCTGCTGCTGTTGATTTGGGTGAGTTGAAAGAAAATTTATGCGCATTCGAAAGGATCAGTGTTGCCGCAAAAGGATCAGGGCCAATCGGTCAATACGATCAGGCTTCACGTTTTAGATGGCTTACGGCAACCAGAAGTACTGTTGTGCAATGCTCAAAAGTGCATCCGGGTTTTTGTGATGATGCTGAGCAGACTTTATTAAGATTGCATCAGGAGCTGGTTTTGTAAATACCAATGCTCCAAACCCCCAGCGCTCAACGCCAGGCGCTAAGCTTAAATAATTTAAACAATTAACCCATTGCTCCTTGCCAAAAGAATATTTTAAAAAACTTCAGGATTTGCTCAATACGGAGCGTGAAGAAGATTTGCAGTCCTACTTAAAACTTACCGAAAATACTTCAGCTGTTGATAGGAGGGCTTTAGGCTTAACCTGGTACCCGATAGCCATTAGAAATACGGAGATTGGTAGGGGGGATTACCTGACAGTTGAATTGGAGCGGACTACTCATCAGGATTTTTCCCATCAGTTCCGTTTTGGATCCTCTGTGGTATTGTTTTCCAATCACGATGCTAAAGAAGACCGTGTTGAGGGAATTATTACACACCAAAGTGCTGGCCGGATGAAAATCAGTTTCCGCGTAGATGAATTACCGGATTGGACAAGAGATGGCAAGCTTGGTGTAGATTTACTTTTTGATAATAACAGTTACGATGAAATGCAAAATGCCCTTAAACAGGCTACACATCTATCAGAAAATGAATCAGAAAATAAATTAATCAGAATTCTAACCAAGGGCGAAAAACCTTCGTTTCAAGGGGAAGAAAAGTTTACTATCCCCAATACATTAAACGATTCGCAGCAGTTGGCCGTGAATAAAATTATTGCTGCAGATCATTTGGCGGTGGTGCATGGGCCACCTGGAACGGGGAAAACAACAACACTTGTTCACGCAATAAAATCATTGGCAAAACACAACAATCAAAAAATCCTGGTTGTGGCCCCAAGCAACACCGCTGTTGATTTATTGACTGAAAAGCTGGCTTTGGCAGGTTTAAATGTAATACGGGTGGGTAATCCGGCCAGGGTTTCTGAAAGGTTGCTAGCGGCTACGCTTGATCACCAAATGACCGGTCATCCGGAAATGAAAACCATTAAAGCCTTAAAGAAACAGGCCAATGAATTTAAAAACATGGCCCATAAGTATAAAAGAAGTTTTGGTAGGGCTGAACGGGAACAGCGAAAAGCGCTTTTTGATGAGGCGCATAAAATTGGGAGAGAAGTAGAAAAAACCGAACAGTATATTATGGATAATCTGTTTACAAAAGCGCAGATTATTACCGCAACTTTGGTTGGTGCAAACCATTATACTGTTCGTAATTTAAAATACAATACCATTGTAATTGATGAGGCTGGTCAGGCTTTGGAACCTGCCTGTTGGATACCGATTTTAAAAGCACAGAAGGTGGTATTGGCAGGAGATCATTTTCAGCTTTCACCAACTATTAAATCTAATGAAGCGGCCAAAAATGGTTTAAGTAATACTTTATTGGAGAAAATGGTAATGCTCCATCCTGAGTCGGTTGTTTTGCTCGAAGAGCAGTACCGGATGAATAAGGACATTATGGGGTATTCATCTGAAGTATTTTATAAGAATGCATTAAAAGCACATCATTCGGTTGCAGATCGTGTATTGTTTACAGGCGATAAAGCCATTCAGTTTATCGATACAGCAGGCTGCAGTTATGATGAAAAATTAGATGGTACCAGCACTACCAATCCGGATGAAGCTGCATTTTTGGTTAAACATTTAACAAATTTGGTGGAAAGCTTAATTGCTAATCCTGTAAACGCCGATTTTCCTTCCATTGCAATTGTTTCTCCTTATAAGCAGCAAGTACAGATTTTAAATGGCCTCGTTCAGGAGAATGAAATTTTGCACCCTTACCGAGATAAAATTTCGGTAAATACAATAGATAGTTTTCAGGGGCAGGAGCGCGATGTGGTTTATATTAGTTTAACCAGAAGCAATGTAGATGGAAGCATTGGTTTTTTATCGGATACCAGAAGAATGAATGTGGCGATGACGAGGGCAAGGAAAAAGTTGGTGGTTATTGGTGATAGTTCCACACTATCGAAATCCAAGTTTTATGCAGGCTTTATTCAATATACTGAAAAGTTGGAGGCCTACCACAGTGCCTGGGAATTTATGGATTTATAATCATAAAAACCTACGCTGGATAGCCCGTTTCTCGATTTTTTGTTTAGTAGATAAAAAACATCAACTTTCTTATTGCTGATGATAACCAATTGATTAGGATTTAAAGGCGGTGTTTTTATTGAATTTATGGAGCAAAACTTTTGTTTAAACTTTTTCCAGTTTCTTTTCTTCTTCGAGTTTACCCGATATGCTTGCTCCGGCAATTAGCAATTCGTGGGTAATTGTTTTGGTGTACTCGGTAATTTCTGATTTGAAATCTTTTACCGACGATCCTCCACGGATTTCTTCCAACCTTTTTTCCCACTGCCCGGTAAGCTCCGCCTGTGCAATCTGTTTATCTTTTACGACTTCATAAACAGCCAAACCTTTATTGGTGGGTACCAGATTACGTTTTTCCCTTGTGATGTATTCTCTTGTAATTAATGTTTCGATGATTGATGCACGCGTTGCCGGAGTGCCTAAACCACTATCTTTCATGGCATAACGTAACTCTTCATCTTCAATCTCTTTACCACAGGTTTCGAGTGCTTTTAACAATGATGCCTCATTGTACATCGATTTGGGTTTGGTTTGCTTTTCCAATAACGACTTTTCTGTAATCGGCAATAACTCACCAGCAACAACCTTTGGTAGGGCTGCATTGTCTTCATCTTTTTTATCATCTTCCGGATCGTTAAATACTGTCCGCCAGCCTGCCGAACGGATAACTGTTCCATTGGCAACAAAGGTAAGACCGGATTGAATGGTAATTTTAGTTAATTCTTTAAGGCATTCTTGATGAAAAGCTTCTATCATCCTACCTACAACCATATCGTAAACCGCTTGTTTATCCGGACTTAAGCCATAAGCCTGCTCGCCAGTGGGTAAAACCGCATGGTGATCGGTTACTTTTTTAGCATTAACGCTACGTTTATTTAAGGTAACGGTTTGTAAAAACTGTGCCTGTTTTCCGAAATCAGGATGATCTGTAAACTTGGAAATCAAATCAGGAACGCCGGCATAAACATCATCACCAATATAGCGCGATCCGGTACGGGGATAAGAAACCAGTTTACTCTCGTATAAATTCTGAAGGATATTCAGGGTTTGATCGGCTGTATAACCTTTTTTCTTGTTCGCCTCTTGCTGTAAACTACTT